>Ga0308167_1000269_pt1 | contig 111112 bp, 111 predicted proteins | sample PhyCR1_2_FD_202138 | JGI IMG/M metagenome (GOLD analysis project Ga0308167, IMG submission 202138) | Phyllosphere microbial communities from UC Gill Tract Community Farm, Albany, California, United States - DLSLRC.R1 | ecosystem: Host-associated > Plants > Phyllosphere > Unclassified | place...
GTCCCGTCATTGCCGTAGAGGTAATGGCTGACCACAGCCATTCTGGTTTCGAGGGTATATTTTGGCTTCGCCATAAAAAACTGCACCTTACTCAGTTGGGTGTCCAACTTTTGGGGTGCAGTCCATTCACCGGGCTTTTCTTTTGCTTCGTCAGACTCAGATCAGATGTTCTGTAAACTCACTCAGCATGTCACCGACAAATTTCAGGCGTTTTGGGCGGTCAGTCAGATCCAACATAAACTTCAGCTTGGTCGGACCGTCGAGACGATACACCTGCGGCTGTTTTTGCAGCAGACCGATCAGGAAGCCCGGATCGACACGGTTCTTATCACCGAATTCGATAAAGCCACCGCGCTCGTTGCCTTCGATACGCCGGATGCCCAGCTCTTTAGCTTTCAGGCGCAGTACGGCAATCTGCAACAGATTGCGCGCGGCGTCCGGCAGCGTGCCGAAGCGGTCGATCAGCTCCACGCGCAACTCGTCCAGTTCACCTTCGGTCTTGGCGCTGGCGATGCGTTTGTATAATGACAGGCGGGTATTGACGTCAGGGATGAAATCTTCCGGCAGCAGCGCAGGCATGCGCATTTCGACTTCCGTCTGGCTGGTGGTTAAATCCTCCAGCGACGGCTCGCGGCCTTCCTTCAGCGCTTCAACGGCGTTTTCCAGCAATTCCATATACAGCGAGAAACCGATACTGGTCATCTGACCGCTCTGGCCTTCACCGAGCAGTTCACCTGCACCACGAATTTCCAGGTCATGCGTTGCCAGCGCGAAACCGGCACCCAGGTCTTCCAGCGAGGCGATGGCTTCCAGACGTTTATGCGCATCAACAGACATGGCTTTCGGCGGTGGTGTCAGCAGATAGGCATAGGCCTGATGATGTGAACGCCCGACGCGGCCACGCAGCTGATGCAGCTGCGCCAGACCAAAGTGATCGGCACGCTCAATGATGATGGTGTTTGCCGTCGGGATATCGATACCGGTTTCGATGATGGTGGTACACACCAGCACGTTAAAACGCTGATGGTGGAAATCATTCATCACGCGCTCAAGGTCGCGTTCACGCATTTGCCCGTGCCCGATAGCAATGCGCGCTTCCGGCACCAGTTCCGCCAGATGCTGCGAGGCTTTTTCGATATTCTCAACGTCGTTATAAAGATAATAAACCTGCCCGCCGCGCAGAATTTCACGCAGTATCGCCTCGCGAACCACCAGGCTGTCGTACTCGCGCACGAAGGTTTTGACCGCCATACGACGCGCGGGCGGTGTGGCAATAATCGACAGATCGCGCATACCGCTCATCGCCATATTCAACGTACGAGGGATAGGGGTTGCGGTCAGGGTCAGGATATCCACATCGGCACGCATGGCTTTGATTCGTTCTTTATGGCGCACACCGAAACGGTGTTCTTCATCGACGATCAGCAGACCGAGATCTTTCCAGCGCAGGTCGCTTTGCAGCAGTTTGTGCGTACCGATAATAATATCGACTTTGCCTTCGACGGCATCTTCCAGCACCACGTTTTGCTCTTTGGCGCTGCGGAAACGCGACATCATTTCGATGCGCACCGGCCAGCTGGCGAAACGGTCGCGGAAGTTATCGAAGTGCTGTTGTGCCAGCAGCGTGGTCGGCACCAGAACGGCCACCTGCTTGTTGTTGGAAACGGCGAGGAAAGCTGCGCGCATCGCCACTTCGGTTTTCCCGAAACCTACGTCGCCACAGACCAGACGATCCATCGCCAGTGGTTGTGTCATGTCGGTCAGTACCGCATTAATCGCCTGAGCCTGATCCGGCGTGGTTTCAAACGGGAAAGCCTGACAGAACAGCTGATACTGTTCTTTGTCATGCTTAAAGGCGAAACCACTTTTGGCTTCGCGCTGGGCATAGATATCCAGCAGTTCGGCGGCAACGTCGCGTACTTTCTCTGCGGCTTTCTGCCGTGCTTTCGACCAGGCTTCACCCCCCAGTTTATGCAGTGGCGCGCTTTCGTCGGCACCCCCGGCATAGCGGCTGATCAGATGCAGGGATGACACCGGCACATAGAGTTTGTCTTCACCGGCGTAAGTCAGGATCAGGTATTCGGCAGTAATACCGCCGGTTTCCAGCGTGGTCAGCCCGAGATAACGACCGACGCCGTGCTCGACGTGTACCACCGGCTGACCGGGGCGCAGTTCAGCGAGGTTGCGGATCAGCGTATCGGTATTAATCGACCGGCGGCTGTCCTGACGGCGACGCGCCACGCGTTCACCAAGCAGGTCGCTTTCACAGATCAGCGCCAGCTGTTTATCCGCATCCAGAAAACCGCGTTCACAAGCGCCAATCATGATGTAACGACCGGCGGTGTCGGCTTCTTCGATGCGGGTAATCAGCGTCGGCATCAGCTTGATGCGCGCCAGCAAATCCTGCAATGTTTCGCGGCGGCCTTCACTTTCTACCGAGAAGACCAGACTGCCGGTGAAGGATTCATTGAAGCGACGCAGGTTATCCATCGGCGCTTTATTCTGCGGCTGAACGGATAAATCAGGCAGCTTTTCGTAGCTCAGATTGGTGTTCGCGGCTTTCTTCGGCAGCGAATCGGTGCGCAGTTGCACGCGCGGCCACTCTTTGAGTTCGGCAAATAACGAATCAACGCGCAACCACAGGTTTTCCGGTTCAAGCAGCGGACGCATCGGATCGACGCGACGGCTTTCGTAACGCTGGCAGGCATCCTGCCAGAAACGTTCGGCGGCGGCTTCGAGGTCGCCGGTATTCAGCAGCAGCGTATTTTCCGGCAGATAGCTGAACAGCGTGGTCAGCGGCTGGCTGAAAAACAGTGGCTGCCAGTATTCGATACCGGCCGGGAAGGTGCCTTTGCTGACCTGCTGATACACATGCTCAGCGTCGCGACGCACTTCGAACTTCTCGCGCCACTGGCTGCGGAACAGTTCGATGGCATTTTTGTCGGTCGGGAATTCATGTGCGGGCAGCAGATTGATGTGATCGACTTCGGTCAACGTACGCTGGGTATCCACGTCAAAGATACGCAGACTGTCGATTTCATCATCAAAGAAATCAATGCGGTAAGGTTCTTCGCTGCCCATCGGATACAAATCGAGCAGGGCGCCACGGGTGGCAAACTCACCGTGTTCCATCACCTGATCGACGCTGCGGTAACCGGCTTGTTCCAGCTGCGCACGCAGCTTATCGCGGGAAAGTTGCTGGCCTTTTTTCATCACCAGCGCATGACCGTGCAGGAACTCGTGCGGGCAGACGCGCTGCATCAGCGTATTCACCGGCAGAATGATGATGCCGCGTTCCATAGTCGGAAGCTGATACAAACTGGAAAGGCGCGAAGAAATGATTTCCTGATGCGGAGAAAAACTGTCGTAAGGCAGGGTTTCCCAGTCGGAAATGCTCAGGACTTTGTTTTCAGTAAACTGCTGGATTTCATCGCGCAGGCGCAGGGCATTCTGCATATCAGGTGCGATCAGCAGCACGGGGCCGGTATGGCGTTCACTGATTTGGGCGCATTCCAGCGCGCAGGCGGAGCCCGTAAGCTGGCCTAACAGGCGGGTGTCGCCCGGACGTTCAGGCAACGAATAACGATAATCTTGAGACATAGGCTGTTTTGAGTTCTCGTTTTGGCGGCTGTCGGAGGCCAATTTGCAGACCGTATCTTGCTTCGCTGGTGTCATCGGGGTCAACCCGTTGACGGTATAAAAGCGTCAACAGAGTCACAAAGTTAAACCGATTACTTTGGGTTAGTGGTTCCATAAAGCGGTGCTAGCCTTTATTATCCTTGATCACTTTAGTCTGCGCCACGCACTTATTTGCGGCCAAGCACTTAAAACGGATGTTATGTATCAACCTGTCGCGTTATTTATAGGTCTGCGCTACATGCGCGGGCGTGCTTCGGACCGCTTCGGGCGGTTTGTCTCCTGGTTATCCACCATTGGTATCACCCTTGGGGTGATGGCGCTGGTAACCGTATTGTCTGTGATGAACGGTTTTGAGAAAGATCTGGAAGGTAACATTCTGGGTCTGATGCCTCAGGCGTTAATCACCACACCGGCCGGATCGCTTGATCCACAGAAAATCACCCATGATCAGGTGTCAGCGCTGAAAAGTGTTAACCGCGCCGTGCCTCTCACCACCGGTGATGTCGTGCTGCAAAGTCCCGGCAGCGTTGCCGTGGGCGTGATGCTCGGTGTGGATCCCACTCAGCATGATCCGCTCGCGAAATACTTAATTGGGGTTGCACAGCAGGAACTTCAACCCGGTCAGTACAACATCATTCTGGGCGATCAGCTGGCGCAGCAACTCAAAGTGCGTCGCGGTGATCAGCTGCGTCTGATGGTCACCAGCGTCAGCCAGTTTACGCCGGTCGGCCGTGTGCCAAGCCAGCGTCTGTTCAATGTGATCGGGACGTTCTCCGCCAACAGTGAAGTGGATGGTTACCAGATGCTGGTGAATATTCAGGACGCCTCACGTCTGATGCTATATCCGAAAGGCAACGTGACCGGCTGGCGTCTGTTCCTCGATAAACCGCTGGACGTTGACAGCCTGAGTACGCAAAAGCTGCCGGACGGAGCCAGCTGGAAAGACTGGCGCGAACGTCGCGGTGAGTTGTTCCAGGCCGTGCGCATGGAAAAAAATATGATGGGGCTGCTGCTGAGTCTGATCGTCGCCGTCGCCGCGTTTAACATTATTACGTCACTGGGCTTACTGGTGATGGAGAAACAAGCCGAAGTGGCAATTTTGCAAACGCAGGGCTTAAGCCGCCGCCAGATTATGGCGCTGTTTATGGTGCAGGGCGCCAGTGCCGGTGTGATAGGCGCGTTGCTCGGTGCTGTGCTCGGCGTGGTACTGGCCACCCAGCTGAATACCATTATGCCGGCTATCGGGCTGATGCTTGATGGCGCGTCGCTGCCGGTCGATATTGAACCGGTTCAGGTCGTTGTCATTGCGCTGGTCGCCATGGCAATCGCCTTATTATCTACGCTTTATCCTTCCTGGCGCGCTGCTGCCACCCATCCCGCAGAGGCTTTACGTTATGAGTAATTCTTTATTATTGCAGTGTGAAAACCTCTGTAAGACTTATCAGGAAGGCAAGATGCACACCGACGTGCTGCGTGACGTGAGCTTCGCCATGCAGCCAGGTGAGATGATGGCGATTGTCGGAACGTCCGGTTCCGGTAAAAGTACCTTGCTGCATCTGCTGGGCGGCCTGGATTCCCCGACGTCTGGTGAAGTGATTTTCAAAGGTCAGTCGCTGAACAGCATGTCTTCCTCGGCGAAATCCGAATTGCGTAACCGCGAGCTGGGCTTCATTTATCAGTTCCACCATTTGCTGCCGGATTTCACCGCACTGGAAAACGTGGCAATGCCGCTGCTGATCGGCAAAAAGAAATCTGCCGAAGTCCAGGAGCGCGCGCTGGCGATGCTTGAGGCGGTTGGGCTGCAACACCGCAGCAATCACCGTCCTTCCGAGCTTTCCGGCGGCGAACGTCAGCGTGTGGCGATTGCCCGTGCGCTGGTGAATAACCCTTCGCTGGTGCTGGCCGATGAACCGACCGGTAACCTCGACCAGCGCAACGCAGACAGCATTTTTGAGCTGCTCGGCGAACTGAATGTGCGTCAGGGCACCGCGTTTCTGGTGGTGACTCATGACCTGCAACTGGCCAACCGTCTGACGCGTCAGCTGGAAATGCGTGACGGCAAGCTGCAGCAGGAATCGATGTTGCTGGGAGCGAAGTAATGTCTGGCATTCCGTTTTCATTATTGATTGGCCTGCGCTTTAGTCGCGGGCGTCGCCGCAGCGGCATGGTGTCGCTGATTTCGGTGATTTCAACGTTAGGTATCGCGCTCGGAGTAGCGGTATTGATCGTCGGCCTGAGCGCCATGAACGGGTTCGAGCGTGAACTGAAAGAGCGCGTACTGGCGGTGGTGCCACACGGTGAAATCCGCCCGGTGAATCAGCCGTTTAACAACTGGCAGGGCGTTCTGGATCGTGTGGAAAAAGTGCCGGGCATTGTCGCCGCCGCGCCGTATATCCAGTTCAATGGCCTGATTGAGCACGGTGCCAAACTGCGTGCCATCCAGCTGAAAGGTGTGGATCCGCAGAGCGAACCGCGAGTCAGTGCCGCGCCGAAATTTGTACAAAACAATGCATGGCAGAACTTTAAAGCCGGTCAGCAACAGCTGATCCTCGGTAAAGGCGTCGCCGATGCAGTGGGTGTGAAGCAGGGCGACTGGGTGACGGTGATGATCCCTAACAGTGACCCGGAAATGAAACTGTTGCAGCCAAAACGCATCCGTTTGCAGGTCGCCGGGATTTTGCAGCTCAGCGGACAGCTTGACCACAGTCTGGGCATGGTGCCGCTGGCCGATGCGCAGCAATATCAGGATATGGGCAGCAGCGTGACCGGCATTGATATTAAAGTGAATGATGTCTTTGCGGCGCAAAAATTAGTCCATGATGCGGGTGAAGTGACGCAGGCTTACGTCTACATTAGTAGTTGGATCGGCACATACGGCTATATGTACCGCGATATCCAGATGGTCCGCGCCATCATGTATATGGCGATGGTGCTGGTGATCGGCGTAGCCTGTTTCAACATTGTGTCTACGCTGGTGATGGCAGTGAAAGATAAAAGCAGCGATATTGCGATTTTGCGCACACTGGGCGCAAAAGACGGGCTTATCCGCGCGGTCTTCATCTGGTACGGTTTACTGGCAGGGCTGGTGGGCAGCGTGGCGGGTGTGGTGATTGGCGTGATTGCGGCTTTCCAGCTGACCAACATCGTCAACTTTTTGCAAAAACTCACCGGGCATCAGTTTCTGTCGGGCGATATTTATTTCATCGACTTCCTGCCATCTGAAGTTCACTGGCTGGATGTTGCGGGCGTGCTGGTCACCGCCCTGATCCTGAGCCTGCTGGCGAGCTGGTATCCGGCACGTCGCGCAAGCCGTATTGATCCTGCCCGCGTACTCAGCGGCGGTCAGTAATGTTTTTATTAATGCAGTGTTGATGCAGTTTTAATCAGACACAGAGAGAGTAAGGAGCACTTCATGCGCACACGTCATCGTCTGTGTCGGTTTCGCAAAAACAAGCGCATTCGCCATCAGCGGTTCCGGTCGAATATTTTCCACCGTGATTCGATGGCTGCGGCTTCACTGAAAAAGCCGTTTGTGGTGGTGCTGAGCGGTGCCGGGATTTCAGCTGAATCCGGTATCCGTACCTTCCGCGCCGCAGACGGTTTGTGGGAAGAACACCGTGTTGAGGATGTGGCGACGCCGGAAGGTTATCGCCGCGATCCGCAACTGGTGCAGCGTTTTTACAATGAACGCCGCCGCCAGTTGCAGGCAGACGATCTCAAACCGAATGCCGCGCATTATGCGCTGGCCACGCTGGAAGAAGCGCTCGGCGATAACTTCCTGCTGGTGACGCAGAACATCGACAATCTGCACGAGCGCGCCGGGAGTTCTCGTGTGATTCATATGCACGGTGAATTGCTGAAAGTACGCTGCACGCAGTCCGGGCAAGTGCTGGAGTGGCCTGGCGATCTGAGTGTCGACGACCGCTGTCATTGCTGCCAGTTCCCCGCACCGCTGCGTCCGCACATTGTCTGGTTCGGTGAAATGCCATTTGGCATGGACGAGATTTACGACGCATTGGCGAAAGCCGACTTCTTCGTGGCGATTGGCACGTCAGGCCATGTTTATCCGGCTGCCGGATTTGTTCATGAAGCGCGTATTGGCGGTGCCTGTGCGGTTGAACTGAATCTTGAGCCCAGCCAGGTAGAAAGCGAGTTTGATATGAAGCATTACGGTCTGGCGAGTCAGGTCGTGCCGGAATTTGTGCATAAATTTCTGACGAAGAAAGACGAAGCCTGGTCGTAGACCGGGCTTTTTTTTCGACTTAATGGCCGTAAAGCGAAAAATTGCGCCTGTCCCGCAGACATATCTCGTTAAACTTGGCGAAAACTGACCTGACGCAATATTCACGGTTTTCATGCTGCGCATAATAAAAGCCAGCCGCCAGAGGATACCCAAATGAATAAGTTGCTTGATCGTTTTCTTCATTATGTTTCTTTCGATACCCAATCTAAACCCAATGTCAGACACACGCCCAGCACCGACGGGCAACTCAAGCTGGCGCAAGCCCTGCGTAATGAACTGACAGAACTGGGATTTTCAGATGTCACTCTCAGCGATAAAGGCTGCGTGATGGCAACCTTGCCGGGTAACGTGGCCTGGAAGGTACCGGTGATTGGTTTCATTTCCCATCTGGATACCGCGCCTGATTTCACGGCTAAACACGTTAATCCGCAAATTGTGGAAAATTATCGCGGCGGCGATATTGCACTGGGAAATGGCGACGAAATTTTATCACCGGTAATGTTCCCCGTGTTACATCAGCTTCTCGGCCACACGATCATTACCACCGACGGCAAAACCTTGCTCGGGTCAGATGATAAATCCGGTATCGCAGAAATTATTACCGCGATGGTGCGTCTGAAGAACAGCAATATTCCGCACGGGCCGGTGCGTATCGCCTTCACGCCAGACGAAGAAATCGGCAAAGGCGCGCAGAGTTTTGATATTCCTGCATTCGGCGCGCAGTGGGCCTACACCGTCGACGGTGGCGGAGTGGGGGAGCTGGAGTTTGAGAACTTCAACGCCGCGTCGGCCACGATTAAAATTGTCGGTAATAACGTGCATCCGGGCAGCGCTAAAGGGGTGATGGTGAATGCGTTGTCACTGGCAACACGTTTTCACAACGAGCTTCCTGCGGATGAAACGCCCGAGCATACAGAAGGTTACGAAGGTTTCTACCATCTGACGACCATCAAGGGCAACGTTGAGCGCGCGGAAATGCATTACATCATTCGTGATTTCGACAAAACGCAGTTTGAAGCCCGTAAACAAAAAATTATTGATGTCGCGCATCTGGTCGGCAAAGGGCTGCATCGCGATTGCTATATCGAAGTGACGCTGGACGATCACTACTACAACATGCGCGACAAAGTGGCACAGCATCCGCACATTATTGCGCTGGCGCAGCAGGCGATGAAAGATTGCGATATCGAGCCAATCATGAAGCCTATCCGCGGCGGTACTGATGGCGCGCAACTTTCGTTCCGTGGTTTGCCATGCCCGAATATCTTCACCGGCGGCTATAACTTCCACGGCAAACACGAATTTGTGACGCTCGAAGGAATGGAAAAAGCGGTCTCCGTGATTATGCGTATTGCGGAATTGACGGCGGAAAGATCTAAATAAATCCTGGTCAGCCTTTGAGTTATAACCTTTAACAATATAAGGCTGGTTAGATTATTCTTTATTATCCTCGTGTTACTCCTTTACTCTGGTTATAACAGCTAACCTGTCTAAATATATCTTTATTTGGTATCCGTGAAAATAAGTATGCATACCAAATCTCTGAACCTTAATCCTTTCAGACGATTGCTGCGGCTTAGATAACTTCATCGGGCCGTAAAAGCCCGACAGCATTGTGTTTATTATTCAAGGAGCTCCATTCCGTGGAGCTCCATCCGGCAACCGTCCGCGGCATTACCTTGTGTAGTGATCAAACATTTTTCTGGCATGGCTACTGCCCGGAACGAGAGCTGTAAGTTAAACAGGCTACGTTTTTTATCCACCATGATAATGTCGTTATTTCTGAGTATAATGTTTGAAATATTCGCCTGAGAAATTAACTTAATCATGCCGGTGCTTGAGATATAAAAGCGTGTATCGGTTCTATTTCTATCCAGAGAAACCATAGCGATCTCCCACTTGCTGCCATCACTGGCCTTCCAGTTATCCACAGCGCCAAAAAAATCAGGAAAAATACCCTGATGCAGGAAAGAAGACAGCGAACCAATATGTTCCTGAATCCATTGATTTTTGGGTTCAATGATCTGAGTGGAAAAATTAATTTTAGATTGAGTCTCATTACCCGGAATGGATATTTTTTTATTATCAATATAATAATTCATTCGGGAGAGGTCGGCCAGCATACTCGAATTCATGGCAGACTTACCAAACCTGCGGATATCTCGATCTATATTCTTATTAATTGTATCGTATAATCTTCGCGTTATTTCAGCTGAGAGATTTCGGCTTATGTGAAGCTCAGTTTTTTTTACTTCTGATTTCGGGAGAGGGTAACTGGCAACAGTATGGGATTTAGTTAACTCATTTTTTTTTGTAAACAACTTTGTGAAGAGCATGCCTGACCTTTGATAACCAATTGTTGGTAATGAAATATCTTTCCTGATTATAAGGGTTGAGAGAGATGTTGACTAATATCAATTTACTATTAGTTGCGGGTGAGCCATTAATAACTAAAATATTAAGTTTTTTAATTAATACAGAATGCCGGAGCATTCTGTATTAATAATAAGATTAAATAGTTCTTAATATTAGTCGTTAAAGTACCAGTAACCGCCGTTCACCAGCGCTGACAGCAGCGCAAGGAATGAAGGATCGTCCAGCGCATCACCCAGCATTTCTTTGGTCACGGTTTTGTGACGGGCAATGGCATCCACTGCGCCGATATGTTCCGTGGTCATCGCTTCACCGTTGACGTAACAGGTATCGCCCACACGCAGCACGCGCAGACCGCCCAGACGTTCCAGCGTTTCACCGGATTCCAGCAGTTCATAAATTTCACCTGCCTGATAAGGCGGTTCCGGCGGTGCCAGATCCAGCTCATGACGCGACTGGGAAATGAATTCGCCAAACCAGCTGTTGAAATGCGCCGGATTACTGATCAGATCCAGCATCATGCCGCGCAGCTTATCCAGCTCAGCCGGTTGCACTTCGGCGGGATTTTCACGTTCAATCAGTTCCGGATCGCTGTAACGGTGACTGCCGAGTTCGCGGGAGAGCACGTAATCCGCAAAACCACTGACCATTTCGCGGGCGTTTGGCGCACGGAAACCGACTGAATAATTCAGTGAGTTCTCCAGCGAATAGCCGTCGTGCGGGAAACCTGGCGGAATATAAACGATATCGCCCGGCTCCAGCTCTTCATCAATAATCGCATCGAACGGTTCAACCTGCAGCAAATCCGGATGCGGGCAGTGTTGTTTCATGGCGACTTTTTCGCCCACACGCCAGCGACGGCGGCCGGTTCCCTGAATAATAAAGACGTCGTACTGATCCAGATGCGGACCCACGCCGCCGCCCGGAACCGAGAAGGAAATCATCAGGTCATCCATGCGCCAGTCCGGGATATGGCGGAACGGTGTCATCAGATGTGAAGACGGTTCGTGCCAGTGATCGACTGCCTGAACCAGCACCGACCAGCCGGTTTCGCCCAGATGATCGTAACTTTCAAACGGCCCGTGGCTGACATTCCATTTGCCGTCGTGATTGCTCACCAGACGGCTGTCCACCTCATTTTCCATCGCCAGTCCTGCCAGTTCGTCAGGCGAGATAGGATCCACAAAATTTTTAAAGCCGCGTTTTAGCACGACAGGACGTTTTTGCCAGTAACGCTGCAGGAAATCATTCCAGTCTAGGTCGAGTTGGTAATCCATAGTATTTCCCTTGCATTAAAAGGAGGGTGGATAAAGAAGAGGGCTGTCTGTAAATGATTATAACGGAAGGTGTTGCGGCTGAGTTGGGCAATTGCCAGCAAATTTCGAACTATGGTTAAGATTGCACCGAAATATGCTGGCAAAATGGTCGGGTAAACATTACTCCAGTTCGATGCCTTGTTGCAGGCCGAAACAGACACGCATACTCGCGCCGCCCAGCGGGCTGTCGCTGATGATAATTTTGCCGTCGTATTGTTCAATAATGTCGTTGGCCAGTGAAAGTCCCAGACCCTGTCCGGGGCGCAATGTATCCGCACGCTGACCGCGCTGGAAAATCACCTCACGCTTGCTCTCGGGGATCCCCGGGCCATCATCTTCAATCAAAATCACCAGTTCATGTTCGGTATGTACCGCGCTGATTTCGACAAATTCCAGACAGTACTTGCAGGCGTTATCAATCACATTACCCATGACTTCCATGAAATCATTCTTCTCTCCGACAAAGGTGATTTCCGGCGAAATATCGACGGTGATCACTACGCCTTTGCGCTGATACACTTTGTTCAGCGCTGAGCATAATCCGTCAAGGATCGCCGGCACGGAATGCACTTCGCGGATCAACAGGTTCTGTTCAGAGCGTAATGTGGCGCGATGTAGGTAGTAACCAATTTGCTGTGAAATGCGGCTGATTTGTTCAAGCATCACTGGCTCCGCTTCTTCGATGGTCATCTGCTTGCCATTACGCAGAGCGCGCAGGGTGGATTGCAAAACCGCCAGCGGGGTTTTCAGGCTGTGCGTCAGATCCGCCAGCGTAGTGCGATAACGATCATAGCGGCCACGTTCGCCGTGCAGCAAAATATTCAGGTTACGCACCAGCCCGCGCAGCTCACGGGGCGGGTTTTCATCCAGCAATTCCCGTTCATGAGATTCCAGCTGGGCGACCTGATGAATGACCTCTTTGATTGGGCGCAGACTCCAGTACGCGGCCAGCCATAACAGCGGTACGACTAACAGTAGGTTTGCCAGCAGAACATAACTGAACCATTCCCACACCAGATCTGAACGTTGCAATTCCTGCGGTATGGTATCCACCACAACAATGTTAAGTGTCGGCAGGCGCGCCGTCGCGTTATAGGTGTTGACCGCAATGGAGTGGGTCATCGCGTTGGCGTCGGTTTCGTCGTAGTCCTTCAGTTTATCCTGTGCTTTTGGGTTATTGCCCAGCACTTCGCTGCTGATTTGCGTGTCGGTATCCAGCTCGTAGAAGCCCGGTTTATTCATCCACGCTTTATCGATATGCGCTTCCAGCTCGGGAATGCGGCGCTCAGCCCACAGCAATTTTCCGTTGGCGTCGTAAATAAACACCAGCGTCGGCGTGTTGAGGTCGAGATCAGGGGGAACGTTGATGCTCAGCTTGTTGTCGCGCCACTGAGCCAGGCTGAAAAAGAGATTACTTTCGCCGCGTAGCAAACGGTAGGCTGTTTTATCGAAACTCACCATATATCCGACGACCGCCACCAGCCCGTAGGCCAGCGACAGCGCAAGAACAACTGCCGCGGTCGCCATCATAAAACGGACGCGAAGGGAGAAGGGTTTCCTGGTGCGTCCTTTCATGGCGCGTCCTTTCGTGGTGAGAAACATACCCTTACGGGCGGATGTCGAAACGATAACCCTGACCGCGAACGGTCGTGATCACATCAACCGGATGTTCAGCCTGTAATTTTTTACGCAACCGTCCCATCAGTACATCCACGGTATGGCTTTCGCGCAGTTCGGCATCGGGATAAAGCTGAAGCATCAGGGAGTCTTTGCTAACGACTTTCCCGGCGTTGCGGATCAGCGTCTCGATAATCGTATATTCGAACGCCGTCAGTTTAATCGGTTGTTCGTTAACGGTGAGCTCGCGGCGGGACAAATCAATCTGGAAAGGTTGAAGCGTAATGACCTGAGAGGCGAGGCCGCTGTTACGGCGCATCAGTGCCTGCATACGCGCCAGCACTTCTTCCAGATGGAAAGGCTTCGTAACGTAATCGTCGGCACCGGCTTCCAGCACAGCGACTTTATCCTGCCAGCTTTCACGGGCGGTCAGCACCAGAATGGGCAGATTGGTCTGATGGCTGCGCCAGCGGCGGATCAGGCTCAACCCATCTTCGCCCGGCAAACCGAGATCGACAATCGCTATGTCCGGCGCATGTTCATGCAAAAAATAGTCGGCTTCTTTGGCATCTTCCGCCGCATCCACCTGATGGCCCATTTCCCGCAACTGAACTGAAAGGTGATGACGGAGCAGTGCATTATCTTCAATGACTAAAATTCGCATGGTGATTCCTTATCCTGACAGCACGCAAAAGGGTTTACATATTCTGAGTGCAATTGTAATTGATTCAGAAACATTTTAATCAACCTGAGGTCAACGCGGATGTGCTTAAACCTCAACAGAACCTAAACGAATTATAAACGGCTTTTGGCAGAAAGCGCATAAAAAAGGCGACCCGCAGGCCGCCTCATGATCTACACCCCAAAAACTTACTTCAGTTCATCAACCATGGTGGTGGCGCGACCGATGTAGTTGCCCGGAGTCATGGCTTTCAGGCGGACTTTCTCTTCTTCCGGTAACTCCAGAGAATCGATAAACGCCTGCATACCCGCCGCATCAACACGTTTGCCGCGGGTCAGCTCTTTCAGCTTCTCGTAAGGCTTTTCGATACCGTAACGGCGCATCACGGTCTGGATTGGCTCAGCCAGCACTTCCCAGTTGTGATCCAGTTCGTTGGCCAGATTGGCTTCGTTGACTTCCAGCTTGCTGACGCCTTTCATGGTTGCCTGATACGCGATCAGCGCATAGCCCAGACCCACGCCGAGGTTACGCAGCACGGTGGAGTCGGTCAGGTCACGCTGCCAGCGGGAAACTGGCAGTTTGCTGGCAAGATGTTGCAATACGGCGTTGGACAGACCCAGGTTGCCTTCGGAGTTCTCGAAGTCGATCGGGTTGACTTTGTGCGGCATGGTGGATGAACCGATCTCGCCCGCGATAGTGCGCTGTTTGAAGTGGTTCAGGGCAATGTAACCCCAGATGTCGCGGTCAAAGTCGATCAGGATAGTGTTAAAACGCGCCACACAGTCAAACAGTTCGGCGATGTAGTCATGCGGCTCGATCTGCGTGGTGTACGGGTTCCAGGTGATGCCCAGAGACGTCACGAATTCTTCACTGAACTGGTGCCAGTTCACTTCAGGGTACGCCACGATGTGAGCGTTGTAGTTGCCCACTGCGCCGTTGATTTTGCCGAGGATTTCGACGTTTTGCAGCTGCTTAAACTGGCGATCCATACGGTAAGCGACGTTAGCCAGCTCTTTACCGATAGTGGATGGCGTCGCCGGCTGACCGTGAGTACGGGACAGCAGCGGTATATCGCGGTACTTGTGCGCCAGATCTTTCACGGCATCAATAATCTGCTTCCAGTAAGGCAGTACAACGTCCTGACGTGCGGTTTGCAGCATCAGCGCGTGGGAAAGGTTATTGATGTCTTCGGAGGTGCAGGCGAAGTGAATGAATTCAGACACTGCGTGCAGGGCAGGGATGGCCGCCACTTTTTCTTTCAGGAAATACTCAACCGCTTTGACGTCATGGTTGGTGGTTTTTTCGATGTCTTTAATGCGCTGAGCGTCATTAACATCAAAATTGGCCACAATCTGGTCGAGGAAAGCGTTTGCGTCGGCATCAAAAGCAGGAACTTCCTTGATTTCTGCACAGGCTGCCAGTTTTTGCAGCCAACGTACTTCAACCTGCACACGGAATTTCAGCAGGCCAAATTCGCTGAAAATAGTACGCAGCGCGCTGACTTTATCACCGTAGCGTCCATCAACGGGGGAAACGGCGGTCAGTGAGGATAATTCCATCGGTAGCAACTCCTGGGATCTTATTAACAATGAGCGAGAATATTCTTCGCCTGTTCAAACAAGCGATTACGGGAAAACATCAATTGCAGGCGGCCACCGCCGACCTGGTGCCAAAGCACTGCAGAACGGATACCGGCCAGTAAGATGGCGCGGACTTTTGCCTGAACCTGCGGGTTTTGTAAAATGGCTGGTGAACCTGTGACCTGAATGCGCGGACCGGCCGGGCTGACCACATCGACATAAATCGAGGCCAGGGAGCTGATCATCGTTTCAGATTCCAGCTCAAAATGCGCCAGCTGGCGGTCAAGCTGATCGATACGTTCACCGAGCTGATTCATGGCGGCTTTATTGGCGTACAGCTTGCGTTCAAGCACCATCAGGCTTAATGCGTAACGCGTTAACTCAGCGCCCGGCCCCTGACGGTTGGCATTCAGCACACCCAGCAGCGTCTCCAGTCCCATCTTCAAATTGGCTTCATTATTACCGTAAACCGCCAGCGTTGACGCCGGATTCATCTCCAGCAGGCTGCGCAGTGACACTGACATTTCTTCCTGCGAGCATTGGCCTTCGTGTGCCAGTTGCTGAACCAGGCGTGCTGCCTGACAGATCCCCGCCAAAGCCAGCGTAATGTCGTAATAATTTTTAGCCACGTTTACTCCTGTAAGCGTTTTGAAACGATGAGACGCAGTGACAATGAAATAGCCCAAATTCATGGCGACAGATCATGCCATAAAACTGCCTCCAAACACAGTTCGGAATCAGTACAGGGCATCACAGACGGACAGAAATAAAGCGGGACGCCCGAAAGCGTCCCGTATTCAACGATATATTTACCGCGTATCAGGCCTGAAGCGGCAGGCGCTGTTCAATGATCCCGCCTCCCAGACAGATTTCACCCTGATAAAATACTGCAGACTGACCCGGCGTGACCGCCGCAACCGGTGCATCGAAACGCACTTCGATGCGGTCTTCACCGAGCGGAGTCACCACGCACGGAATATCTTCCTGACGGTAACGGGTTTTCACGGTGCACGTCAGCGGGGCGGTCAGCGTTTTGCGATCGACCCAATGCAGTTGTTGGGCAATCAGACCAACGTTCATCAGGCGCGGATGCTCATGTCCTTGTGCGACGTAAAGAATGTTGTTCTCCACATCCTTTTCCACCGTGTACCACGGCTCTTCGCTGCCGTCTTTCTGGCCGCCGATGCCCAGACCTTTACGCTGGCCGAGTGTGTGATACATCAGCCCCTGATGTTGTCCCATCACCTGACCGTCCACGCTTTTAATCACGCCCGGTTGTGCCGGTAAATAGCGGCCAAGGAAGTCACGGAATTTACGCTCACCGATAAAGCAAATGCCGGTAGAGTCTTTTTTCTTCGCAGTGATTAAATCCAGTTCTTCGGCGATACGACGAACTTCAGGTTTTTCCAGCTCACCGACCGGGAACAGGCTTTGTGCGACCTGCTCGTGACCGAGCGTGTAGAGGAAATAGCTCTGATCTTTGTTGCCATCAACGCCGCGCAGCAAATGGCTGACACCGTCGATATCCTGGCGGCGGACGTAGTGACCGGTCGCGATATAATCCGCGCCCAGATCTTCAGCTGCAAATTCCAGGAAGGCTTTGAATTTAATTTCTTTATTGCACAGGATATCCGGATTTGGTGTGCGTCCGGCTTTATATTCCTCAAGGAATAATTCGAACACATTGTCCCAGTATTCCGCCGCGAAATTCACGGTGTGCAGTTCAATACCCAGCTTGTCACAAACGGCTTGCGCATCCGCAAGGTCAGTGGCTGCTGTGCAGTATTCTTCGTCGTCATCCTCTTCCCAATTTTTCATGAAGAGGCCCTCAACCTGATAACCTTGCTGTTGCAGAAGGTACGCAGAGACAGAGGAATCGACACCGCCGGACATACCGACGATCACTTTTTTCTGGCTGTTGTCAGACATAATAGTCCCGAAACACATGAATTAATTGCCCGGTACTGACGGTGTTTATTCTGATGCTTGTCTCACGAGGATGAAGGCCGCGCGCATCCAAAACATCACAAAAAACCGAACACCACAGAAACCGAACAGAGAGGAAGTGCTTTACTAAGATTTCACGCGAGCTACATCGTGAAGCGCAAAATTTTATCACGTCAGGCCGGTTGCTGCATCGCTGATTAACCGCGTAGCAACAACCGGAAGGGGAGGGTTATTCCGGCAGATTGAAATTGTGCAGAATTTCCAGAGGATAACGCGGTGATTGCTGATAACAGCGAATGCTTTCCGCCACCAGCGGCGAGCGCAGTTGCGCAGAACCGATAATTTCCTCGGCAGTCACCCAGCGGCAACGGTCAATATCAGCATCCTGCGGTGCGGTTTCCAGCATTTCTGGCAGGTCAATCACAAAGGCGAAACGTAGAAACGGCGTGGCGTCTGGTGCCTGCCATTGGTGCAAACCCAGGAAAAGTTGTGGCTCCGCACGGATCCCTGTTTCTTCATACAGCTCACGTTTTGCTGCACTGACCAAGGTTTCATCGGCTTCGAGATGACCGGCAGGCTGATTCCAGGTGACTTTGCCGTGAATGGTTTCTTCGACAACCAGAAACTTTCCCTGTGCCTGAACGATGCAGGCGACAGTAACGTGCGGTTTAAACATGCGGAATTTCCTTCCATTGGCCGGGTTGTAAGTCGCCGAGGGTGAATTCGCCCATACTGAAGCGGATCAGGCGCAGCGTCGGGAATCCCACATGGGCCGTCATGCGGCGTACCTGACGGTTTCTTCCCTCGTATAACGTGATTTTCAGCCACGCCGTCGGGATAGATTTACGCTCGCGGATTGGCGGATTTCGCGCCCAAAGCCATTCCGGCTCATCGACAATCTCCGCACCCGCAGGCAATGTCGGCCCGTCTTTCAGTGTGATGCCCTCGCGCAATGATTTTACTGCGGCGTCATCGGGTTCGCCCTCGACCTGAACATAATAAACTTTGCCGGTACGTTTGCCCGGCTGAGTCAGCGCAGCCTGCAGTTTGCCATCGTTGGTCAGCACCAGTAAACCTTCGCTGTCGCGATCCAGACGACCTGCGGCATAAACGTCTGTTAAAGAAATGTAATCTTTAAGCGTTGCCCGACCGGCCTCATCAGTGAATTGTGGCAGTACATCAAACGGTTTATTGAAAAGAATCACCTTTCTCGGCCCTTTTGGGGCAGATTGTTCTTTGGCAGGCCTTTTGCTGAAACGTTTAACGTTGTGATTTTTAAAAGATAGCGGGTTCATAGGCATTGAAGTTGGAGAGAATTAGCGCATTATACTTGAAAAATGTTTCGGATTGGCTAGCGAGAAATATTCGAGTAATATCGTCCGGCATCTTACAAATTTTTAACAAAAATGCGCTCGAAGGAGAGGTTAATGGAAAGCAAAGTAGTTGTTCCGGCTGAAGGTAAAAAGATTACAGTAGACGCTCAGGGTAAACTGGTCATTCCTAATAATCCTGTTATCCCATTTATCGAAGGTGATGGCATCGGTGTTGACGTAACGCCTGCCATGATCAAAGTCGTTGATGCGGCTGTTCAGAAAGCCTATAAAGGCGAGCGTAAAATCTCCTGGATGGAAATCTACACCGGCGAGAAATCCGTAGAACTGTACGGCAAGGACGTGTGGCTGCCAGAAGAAACTCTGGACCTGATCCGTGATTACCGTGTTGCTATCAAAGGCCCACTGACAACTCCGGTTGGCGGCGGCATTCGCTCCCTGAACGTGGCACTTCGCCAGCAACTCGACCTGTATATCTGTCTGCGTCCGGTTCGTTATTACACCGGCACTCCAAGCCCGGTTAAACGTCCTGAAGACACCGACATGGTTATCTTCCGTGAAAACTCCGAAGATATTTATGCGGGTATCGAGTGGAAAGCGGGTTCTGCTGAAGCAGATAAAGTGATCAAGTTCCTGCAAGACGAAATGGGCGTGAAGAAAATCCGTTTCCCACAAGATTGTGGTATCGGTATCAAACCTTGCTCCGAAGAAGGCACCAAACGTCTGGTTCGCGCTGCGATTGAATACACTATCACCAACGATCGTGATTCACTGACTCTGGTTCATAAAGGCAACATCATGAAGTTCACCGAAGGTGCCTTCAAGGATTGGGGCTACCAGCTGGCGCGCGAAGAGTTCGGCGGTGAGCTGATCGACGGCGGTCCGTGGGTGAAAATCAAGAACCCGAACAACGGCAAAGACATCATCATTAAAGACGTGATCGCGGATGCGTTCCTGCAACAAATCCTGCTGCGTCCTGCTGAATACGATGTTATCGCTTGTATGAACCTGAACGGTGACTACATCTCCGACGCCCTGGCGGCGCAGGTTGGCGGCATCGGTATCGCACCGGGCGCAAACATCGGTTCTGATTGCGCGCTGTTCGAAGCGACGCACGGTACTGCACCGAAATATGCCGGTCAGGACAAAGTGAACCCGGGTTCAATCATCCTGTCCGCAGAAATGATGCTGCGTCATATGGAATGGTTCGAAGCCGCAGACCTGATCGTCAAAGGCATGGAAGGCGCTATCGCCAACAAAACCGTGACTTACGATTTCGAACGTCTGATGGAAGGCGCTAAGCTGCGTAAATGTAGCGAGTTCGCCGACGACATGATCGCAAATATGTAATTGCCAAATTGTTGAAGAATCAGCGGAGGCTTAATGCCTCCGTTTTTTTATGTCCGCGATTAACTGATAAATGTCTCTGAACAAGGGCAATGCTTACATAAAAAATTTCAATATCAATAATTTGAGTTAAGTCTGTTGATGCTAAGTACAATTTTTTGTTGGGGATTCAGACGGATAATAGTTTATTTTTTCGGCCTTATTGTGCATCGGGGGCAGCGGTGTTACATATGAGCCACTTTTTACCACAGGAATGACTTTTTGTTGCGCTCACTCCTCTCAAGCTCTCTGTTCCGTATTGATCTGCGACGCCTGATCCTGATTTTAGCCGTGATGAGCGCCTTTGTGACGCTCGCCAACAGCTTTTATGCCAGCTATCGTGTTCAGCGCCAGCTACTTATCGACAATACGCTCGAAGAGAACCGCGTTTACGCGACGAAACTGGCCGCCAGCACCGAACAGTTTCTAAAAAGTATGCAGAAACAGCTTGCCTATAGCAGTGTGATCGCGGCGAGAAATTTTGACGATCCTGCCGTTCTGCAATCTGAAACCGCGCGTCTGAAATACCAGACCGACAGTTTTAATTCTGTCGTGCTCACCAATGCACAAGGCAAAATTCTGGCGACGTCTCCTGACAGCCTGCAACTGGTCGGCCATATTCTTAAAACGCCGGGTGCGCTTGAAGCACTGAAAGAACGCCGGCCGCTGATCAGTAAACCTTATACCTCGGTCGCGCAGAATCTGGTGGTCGTGATTTCGACACCGATTTTTACCGCTGAAGGTAAATACCTCGGGTATATCGCAGGTACTATTTACCTGCGCCAGAAGAGCATTTTGAATGAGCTGCTTGGCGAGCATTATTATCGCGACGGTTCATATATTGCCGTACTGGATAAAGAGCGCCGTATTCTCTATCACCCTGATGTCTATCGCATCGGAGAAGTGGTGAAGCCCCGTCCGCTGACAGAGGCCGTCAGAAAAGAACCCAATGGCAGCCTGATGGTCACTAATCTGGCGGGTCAGAACATGCTGGCCGGTTACGCCGTTGTTCCTTCGTCTGGCTGGGAAATTATTACTCAGCGGCCGACTGATTCGACTCTTAAGCCACTGGAAGGGCTGATGGTCAAAGTACTGAAACATCTGACGCCGCTGGCGCTGTTGACGCTGCTTTGTGTCTGGCTGTTCTCCAGAATGATAGCCCGCCCGCTCTGGTTACTGGCGCGCAGTGCTAACGAAATGGATAAACCTGATATTTCCAGTAACATCCGTGAAATCCCTTCCTGGTATTTCGAGTCGAACCAGCTCAAGCGTGCTTTGCTGATTGGCATTAATTTATTGCAGAAGAAAATCGGCAAACTTAAATTCGAAACGCAGACCGACCCGATGACGGGTCTGTTCAACCGGCGCGGGCTGGCGATGGCTCTGGAATCAGTAGTGCAAATGCGTCAGCAGTTTTCTGCGATTACGTTGGATATCGACCACTTCAAGACGATCAATGATTCTTACGGGCATGACACCGGTGATGAAGTGATCAGAACACTGGCCGAGCAAATCCGGCATAACGCCCGTGAAAGTGACATTCTGTGCCGCGTGGGCGGGGAAGAGTTTCTGGTGTTGCTGCCAGACACGACGCTGGCGGAAGCAGAAATGATTGCTGAACGTCTGCGCCAGAATGTGGAAATATTGGTGCTGCCGGGGATCCGCCCGATTACGATTTCATTAGGTGTATCTTACTGGAATCAGCAAATGGGCGAACCGGAGACGTCACTGAAACGAGCCGATGAGGCGTTATACAAAGCCAAGCAGGAAGGGCGTAACCGCGTGGTTGTCGTACCTGAATAACGTTTTGCTCAGTCAGGGCATTGTCTGCCCTGACTGAGTTATTTACCGGTAGCCGCTTGCTGTTTCTTTGCCTGAGCCGCCAGATGATGCCCGATGGCGCATCCGGCCACTGCCCCGATGACAGCGTGATGCTTCAGATGACCTGCAACTCCGCCGACTACCGCACCTTTCAGACAGCCTTCTGCCTGCGCCAGTGAACTGACCAAAAGCATGCCCGCCATTGCTACACCCAGAACTGTATTTTTCACCTGATCTCTCCCAAAACGAACAAATAATGCTGTGGCAGAAAATGTCACATCAGGTATCCGGCTGTCATTTTGCTATCTGTAAGCAGGTACTGCCGCTGTTACGCATCACGTGGTCAGAAGCCCGGCGCAGCGGGTCGTTTGAGTTAAGCCGCGGTTACAACTGCGCAGGCGTTTAATGGCTCATTGAACAACGGTTTATATTGCCTGCCGGCAGCGGGCAACATCTACTTTCTTTAACTCTGCTAAACTTAACGTCAGTAACCGGCGAAGATCTTTCTACTTCTTCGCTGTCTCCGGTTATTTTCCACCCGTGAAGAAGGATGCCGCTATGACGCATCAAGAGCAATTGCAGGCCCTGATGGTTCGCATTGACGCGCTGGAACAACGTGAAAGACAACTGACTTATGCCTCCAATGCCTATCAGGCCATTCTGACAACCTTGCTGGGGATTGTGGACAAAACCACTCGTGATCGTGTTATCAGCATGGTTGATCAGGCGCATGATATGGCTTATGCCAAAGCCAGTCTGGAGCAGAAGGGAAATATTCTCGGCGCAGATGACATTACGCAGCGCATTTTCTTATTTGCTCAGGGGCGAGCGGCGCAATCTAAATAACGGCGGGCTGATGATGGATAAACGACTCGTTACCCGAAAGGTTGCGGGGCTTTTGTTTGTCTTGATATCAGGAGCGACGATCAGCTTTGAGCAGATTAATCGCTGCACCGAGCAAGATACGGCGCTGGACGCCGGTCGCCGTGACCAGTTGTTCATCGAGATACCCAATCAGCGCATCGGCACTCAACGGCTCACCTCTGTGGCGCATCTGAATCACGCCATCACCGATAATACGTGCAACTTCGTCCCAAAGCGGTTGGATCTCACTTTCCGAGAATTTCATAACTGCTCCCGTTTGTGTGATTTACGTACAATCTATCATCTGAGTGGCGTGTGGCAAGTGGGTTAGCGGAAAGAAGGTGAGGGCGCGATGGATTTGAAGTGCCTTTCCTTACGCAGTCAAACGCCGTAAGGAAAGGCAGGCAGCATTAGTGCTTAATTACGTACAAGTCTTTGGTGTAAATGTAATTAAGCAGGCTGTCGTTGAAACCACCCACATACGGTTTCACCAGACGTGCGCTGACATAGTGATACAGCGGAATTACCGGAGATTGTTCAGTCAGTACCTGCTCTGCCTGCTGATAGGCTTTGCCAACGTCGGCTTTATCCGTGGCTTTCAGGGCATCATTCAGTGCCTGATCATAGGCTGCATTACTGAACTTCGGCGTGTTCTCGCTGTTGCCTGTGCGCAGCGTATTCAGGAAAGTCGAAGGCTCGTTATAGTCAGCAATCCAGGCATAACGCACGACTTCATACGTCCCCTGATGCATGGTATCGAGCATTGTTTTCCATTCCTGATTCTGTAAAACAGCATCCACACCGAGATTCTTTTTCCACATTGACGCGGCGGCAATCGCAATGCGCTGATGCGATTCAGAAGTGTTGTACAGCAGATTGAATTTCAGCGGATGGTCCGGACCAAAACCGGCTTCGGTCAGCAGCTTTTTGGCTTCTGCGTTACGCTGTTCCTGCGTCAGGCTGGCTTCTTTTGGTTTAGCGAAAGTAAAACCCCCCGTGTTATCTGGCGATAAATGCCATGCCGGAGTTTGCCCCTGACCTAACACTTTATCGGCAATGATCGACTTATCAATGGCCAGATTTAGCGCTTTACGCACGCGGACATCGTTAAACGGCGGCTTTTGCGTGTTCATCGCATAGTAATAGACGGCGAGATAAGGGCTGACGTGAACCTGCGAGCCCAGCTCTTTTTTCAGTGAGGCAAACAGCGGAGAAGGTACGGTATAGGTGATGTCGATTTCACCGGCTTTATAGCGGTTAACATCCGCCGTGCCTGAAGCGATCGGCAAATACGTCACTTTGTTAATGACGGTATGCGAGTTGTCCCAGTAGTTCGGGTTGCGTACGGCGGTGATGCGCTCGTTGACCGTCCAGGTATCAAGCTTGAAAGGACCGCTGCTGACCAGATTTCCAGGCTGAGTCCACTTATCACCGTATTTTTCAACATCCGCCTGACTGATCGGCGAAAGGGAAGGGTGTGCCAGCATGCCGAGGAAGTAGGAAAGCGGCTGGTCGAGAGTAATTTCCAGCGTTTGTTTATCCAGCGCTTTGATCCCTAACTGATCGGCGGGCTTTTTGCCGTCAATGATATCTGCGGCGTTCAGCACATGCATGCTGCCGAGATAACTTTCATAAGGTGAGGCTGTTTTCGGGTCGATCAGGCGTTGCCAGCTGAAGACCACATCCTGCGCGATAATCGGTGAGCCATCAGACCAGACAATGCCGGGACGTAAATGGAACACCCAGGTTTTGTTATCTTTGGTTTCCCAGCTACCAGCCAGCGAAGGCTGTGCATCCCCCTTGCTGTCGGTAGTGACTAATCCGGCAAACAAATCGCTGAGGATGTTGAACTCCACATCGCTTTCCACTTTATGCGGATCAAGAGAAGCGGGTTCACTGCCATTGTTGCGGGTAATTTCCTGTTTGGCCGCCAGCTCTACACCTGCGGGAACGTTCGCAGCGTAAGTGGTGTAAGAGGCCATAAAGGTGGTGGAGAGAAGAAGCGCGAGAGGTATTTTTTTAAAGCTTCCATAAGTTTTACGTATCGTCATTGCCATTTCCTGCCCTGTCAATATGGTTAAATATCAATGAGTAACAGGGTATTCATACCTTTGTTCGGTCACTATAGCAATCTTTATGAGACTTTTGTTATTACTCTGTGAAAGGCAACACAGTGGATTAGAAATCAGCGTTTTCGTGCGCCGGGATCCAATAGCCATCAATAAAATCTTCGATAGGATAGCAGCCGGCCTGCCGTAAGCCCTGCTGATGCATTGCAACGGTGCATTGTTTCTGAGTATTAAAGGCATCTACCACCAGGTCTTCACATCCTCCGCCCAGATAACAAATGGTCAAAACTAGAGCGAACATAGCGCGTCTCCTTCTTTGTCATCAGATTAAGCATAGAACTAATGTGTCCGTAAAAAAATGTAATAGCGCGCGTTTGCTGCATATTTGTCCGGTTGAAAAGAGGGGGTAAGGGCAGAAATGGCAGAAAAGAGAATTTCCATAAAGGGCATGATATCCTCGCGACCATAATTTTTATGAATGACGTAATGGAAGGAGCAGCTCATGTCCGAATCTTTAAACAGAGAACAAGAAATCGAATCTGATCTGGTTGCATGCCAGCTGGTGATTAAGCAAATTCTGGATGTGATTGAAATTATTGCGCCAGCAGAAGTACGCGAAAAGATGTCCCATCAGCTGAAAAGCATTGATTTCAGCAAGCATCCGGCAGGTGCCGATCCGGTAACTAAACGTGCCATTGAAAAAGCGATTTCATTGATTGAACTGAAATTCACTAAGCACGACAGCTAAGAATTATTGTCATGCCCGTGCTAACGGGCATGACAAGCCAAAAAAGTGTCTTATTTATTATCGACCACTTCGCCGACTTTTTTGAAAATCGGACAGTTCGCGACACCAATGACTCCGCTGTCAGAATGAATGTACTGAGAGCTGACAATCCCTCTGGCCGTTAAGTACTGGCATTTCAGGCCTAATCCCGCTGCATTCTCGCTGCTTCCGACCGTCACGCCATATCCTGAAAAAAGAAAAATAGCGTAAATCACAGCCAGTACAATAATCGTCTTAACGATACCCATTCTGAAACTCCCTAAATATCTGCTCCTGAACAATTCAGGATATTGATCAGCCTAGTAGAAGTTATTTTTCAGTAAATGTCATTGCAGCAGATTCCTAATCATCACAGCCCTGAAGATGTCAAAAAAATTGGCCCCGTAAAGGGGCCAATACATTACTGAAGAGTGTTATCAGACAGGCAAATTACCAGCGGTATTTCATACCCAGGTTTGCTGCCCAAGGCTGGTCAACATCGCTGCCGCCGAGGTAGTTGACACCTGTGTAAACCGTGAAGTTTTTGTTCATGTCGAACTGACCCCCTAAACCAAGGCGGACAGCAGAACCATCAACGCCGTTATCGATACGGTCGCCGTTGATGTTTGCATCGTTTTCAGCATGTTCATACACATACGCCAGAGTTGCGTAAGGACTGATTGCCTGATCTGCACCCAGATCGAAGGTATAACCCAGGTTACCCCCCAACTCATAACGCATGCTGTCATAAGCCTGATCGCTAACATGCATGTTGTTGGTCATGCTGTAATCGTCATCGCCAATAAACACACCAGTAATGCTTGCGTATGGAGTCAGATAAGCCTGTGGAGCGAATTTCCAGTCGTAACCCAGTTTCAGACCAAAGCCCCATGCATCAGTAGTGCTGTCACCTGATACTTGCTGACCGTTGCTCATGGTGCTGTCAGTAGAGTTGCTGAAATGGCTGTAGCTCAGAGAAGAATCAAAGAATGCGCCATTGTTGAAGTTCAGGCTGGAGTAAACGCGTGCTGACTGGCTGTCAGTATCCGCATCCGCATCATCCATAGACAGGCTTGATTTGGCGAAGCTTGCTGCCATACCGACCAGCCACTGGCGTTCGCCACCGCCTTCGGTGACTTTATCCAGACCAACCATAATGCCATTAACGTCCTGATCGTAATCAATTACGCCGTTGTCACCATTTTGCTGACCGCCAAAGTAGTTAACCCACACACCACCTTTGTCATTGCCCTGGGTGTGACGTGAACTGTTCATACGGTTTTCTAAGGTGTCTTGTTCCATATGCCAGGTTGCTGCATTGGAAGAAGGCAGGCTCAGTGCTGCATTGGCGGTAGAGGTAATGCCTTGTTTAGCCAGCACTACAGTATCGTCATACTGTTCAGCCTGATATTGATAGGCGCCCAGATCAGCGGTGTTAGCATGAGTAAAGGTCGCATTGCCGCCGTAGATGCGGATCAGCTCTTTATTCTCATAATCAGCAACCTGGCCTTCGCCTGTCGCGTTATCAATACGTACCTGATAATTACCGTTGGTCACGCCATTGACGGACAGATGACCGTCAGAATTGATACCGATAGTGCCCTGATCATAAACATAGTCGGCGGCAGTTTTGTCGCGTGCGTTGTTCATGTCAGAGTTAAGAACATATTCACGGCTACCGATATCGAAAGTACCGTTATCAGTCAGAACCATATTATGCGTATCAACCTGACCCAGACCTAAGTTCAGTTCAGAACCGCTGCCCACTGTGATGGTGTTGGCGTAAAGAGACGCAGTTTCTTCGGTTAATGATGCCTGACTGCCTGAGTTCAGGCTCAATACATCAGTCTTAACATCGCCATGTGCGGCAATTTTCAGGGTTGACGCATTGGTCAGAGATATATGATCTGCCAATAGTTCAGATTCAGCAACATTCACCTGAGAACCGTTATTGACGGTTAGATCATCAATGTTTGATGATTTGGTTGTGTCCCACTCGGAACCGTTGTTCAGCGCGACATTAAACAGACCGCTTTGATAAACATCATCGCCAACCAGATAGCCATTGGTGCTGCTGAAAACAGAACCCGGCCAGATGCTGTTGGTGCTGCGGTTATACAGTGCTGAATCCATCTGAACATCTGAAGTGGCTGCGCCAACCCATTTGCTGCCATTGTCCAGTGTCAGGTTCAGTTCGTCTGTGTCATCCCAGCCATTGGTATCCAGCACACCATCTGCATTGCTGTCATAACCACCGACGTAATAGTTTTCGTCGAAGGTGCTGACAAAAGCCACGTCACCGGTAATAGTTGAATTATTGAATACGGCATTGGTTTTCATTGCGTTATCAGCTGTTGCACTTGCAACAACAGATAATGCAACGTCGTCGGCCGGGGTACCTGCGGCACTATTATTGCCGTAATCGCTTGGCTTATCGGACTGGCCGTAGAAACCGGTGGTCTGCAATTCTGTGTAAGAACCAGAAGTCAGCGCGGAGTCATTAACTGTCAGCGTATTATCAAACGTATTGCCGTTATTAACGTCAGTATCAGCCCACTCGTAGCCTTGGGTCAGCGCAATGCCAGCGACGTGAGAGTTATTCTTAATAACGATGTCACTTTCCTGATCCAATGTCACCGCAACACCCATATCGTAGGTATTCAGGGTTTCATGATCACGCACATTATTAGCATCGGTTACGTCGTAATCGAAGTGTTCGTAAGTATCGTTAATAGTGGAATTATCAATGGTCAGTTGCAAAGGTGACTGATCATAATCATTACGCGCATCGCCGCAATCGGTCGACATACACTCAGAAGTGATCATGCCGTTGACAGTGGTGTTGGTAATATTCAGCGTGTTGCTACTGTTGTTATCAAAGCCCAGATAGTGAGTGGAAATAACACCATTGACTACAGCGTTATTGATTGAAGAGTAGATGTCTCCGCCAACGTAGCCGTTATCTGCACCGTCATCATCTGCATATCCACGATAGCCGATATGACCCGCCAGAGTAGAGTCATGATAGAACGTGTCATATACGGTGCCAGATATATCAGCTGATATCGCCGCAGGTGCTGTAACTGCAACAGCGCAGGCCAGCGCTATTTTAGAAACGAAGAACTTTTTATTCCATGCATGCATTTATTAATCCCTCAACAAAAAATAGTCAGCATGAGTAAGCTGAAAATAATTCAGCTATTATGCTTTCATTTATATTACAGAAGAGACAGAAGAACTGTTCGACGGCGGGATGATATTTTAATGCATGGTTTAATTCAACAAGGAAGTTCCAGTGAAAGTTCATCAAATTTGAAAATTTATATTTAATAATTGACGTGTTTTTAGTTTTGCATTTCTATTAATATTTTAATTGTTGCTTCATAGTTTCTAAATAAATGTCTTTTATGGGTAAGCAGAACAGGCTGATTAAACCTGGTCTGATGCGAGCCAGGATGCGTGCTTTCAGTTCAGGCGGTTATTTATCATATTGGAATTATGTTGAGATATGGTCTTTCATGAAGTTAATGGCTTCCTCCGGTTTCTATAATTTCAATATGTAATGTATTATTACAGGGTCTGCAAAATTCATTTTTAAGAAATTCGAAAGGGAGATGTTATTTTTAAAGGCAGAATGAATAATTGGTTTTATTTGACGCAGGTCAACTCTTGCCTGGTTAGTATATATAGATAAAGTGAATACATTTTTATTTATGATTTACGTATGTGATTATTGCAGGATGTTTGCCCGTTAAAAGCCGACGCTTTGTTATATCGCTGTTTAAGATTTTCATCGTAGTATGTGTGTCTGTTCATTCATCCGTTGGACGTCGCCTTGAGCCCTGATAGACGCTGTTTAAACCAAAAGAGACCTGCCATCAAATTGAAAAAGCCTGTTTTCAATGTCAGGAGGATCGTGATGTTCGTTCTTTTCCTGCTCATCTGCATAGGTCTTTACCTGCTTGCGCTTAACAGCTATTGCGATCAGGGCGGGAACTTTGATCTGGGCGTTTGTGCGATCACTTCATTTATCCCTTTTTAGGGGATCTCTGCCAGAAATTCTGTCTGCCACCAGCCCGGCAGTAAGAAAAGCCTGTTTTTTCGTTAATGGATTTGTGAATGACTTCCCTGATCAGCCGGTGATGGTAAGATGAAGGCTCTGAACATTCAGTGGTAGGGTAGTCAATGTTTGATTTCGCAATGGGCCAAAACAGCCTGGCTTCATTGGTGCTGTTCGCACTCTCAGCTTTGTTATTTTTGCTGGTGTGGTTTTTTATCAGCCGGGCCAGTGTCAGGGCAAATGAACACATCGCTTTGTTGCACGAGATAGCTGAGCAACAACGCCAGCAAACCGAGTTGCTCAAGGTTCTCGCTGCACAGGCACGAGGCAAAGCGCCTCCTGTTGAAGCAGAGGATGATTCTGCTCTCAGTCTGCGTGGTTTTATTCCTGAACGATAATTTTACATCGTAAACCCGCTTCGGCGGGTTTTTGCTTTTGTTACTCCTTCATAAATCTGTCTTATTCTTCCGGTAGTCTCCACGCATGTGCCCTGCTGGATGGATGAACTGATGATCAAATGGTCGGAAGAAAACGATAGCGAAGTAAACCACAACATTGCTTTACTGACGGGAGAGGAACCTGAGAAGTGGTATCCCTACGGCGGTATGAAGGGCAAAGATTATTGCAACAACCCCTCCGACGCGTGGCCGATTATTTGCGCCAACAAAATCAGCATCAATTTTAAAGAGTTGCAGAGCGATCCCCTCTGGCTGGCTGAGATAAGCAGTCCTCATGGCCAGTGGCAGGCGCAGAGCAAACGGCCTCTTCGTGCCGCTATGGTATGTTTCCTGCTTAGTAAGACTTGCGCATAAGCAAAAGCGCAGAGATACTCAGGTTGTGACAAAGTTTTGCAAAGAAGTGATTCGAATAAGCGTCGCATAAAGCGATGCGTATCAAGTGATTAATGTTTCCTCATTTTGACAGTTGTGTCTAAGGCGGAGTCCATTATGAAGCGCATCATTAAAGGTGATAAAACTCTTTCCCATCTGGTGGTTGCTCATGCAGCTATCGACAGTCATGAAAAAGCCTATGGCAAACGCCGGCAGGGCTGGCCTTCAACCTATCTCATTAAGTATAAAGATGCGCGTGTAGCGGTCGAAGTCGTCACCCGCAGACAATCCTATGTTGCAACCCTCATGATCGGCGCCAGAAATCTGACCAAACTTTGCGGTATGCCAGCCTGAAAATCAGGACTACATCCCCGTAATCTCAAACCGTGTCGTTAAACCGACACGGTTTTGTTTTATACAGGCTTTCTCATCAGCTGGCGCTGGTAAACATTTCCCCGGCGGAAAGGGCGCTTCAGCAGCCCTGAAATCAGGCTGATCAGGTCAAGCACCAGCAACATTGTCCCGGTGATCGCCAGAACCATCAGCGTCAGAATGGCGAAGGCGATGACTTTGAGTGAAGCAGGGACTTTGATACGGCGAAAGCGTGAGCTGAGCCACAGGCGGCCATACTGGGTCTGAATCTGCATAATATGCGTTAGTCGCGCAGTAAATGAGCGCCGGCGTTGAGTAGTGTTCCTGGTCATAAATTTTCTCCTTTTTGAACGTCCTCAGTAAAACACACAGTTATTAAGATTTTCTTAACCGTTGATAGCTGCTGAATTGGCACATATTTTTTCACTTTCTCTCTGTAGTGTGATTAACAAATATGCTACTTAAAATGATGTGTTCACATTTTCGTTCAAACAGGAAAGCTTTCCCTTGGAGCCCTATGCCTGGTAAAAATCCCTATTACGATCCTTCAAAATCTCATCATACGCCTGACGGTTTCACCAATGTTGAACCGCAGAACCGCCAGGAGGGGGATTTCAAACGCTGGAGAAAAGAACGTAAAGCCCAGCAATTGCCTGCACCGCCAGAGAAAGGCTACCAACATTTCATCAGCCAGTGGTGGCAGGAGGCGGATTTTAGCGGAACAGATGATCGTGTATGGTTTTTAGGTCACGCCTGTTTATTGCTGCGCGTGGCGGGACGTTACGTTCTTATGGATCCCGCGTTGTCGGATCGCGCCTCGCCGCTGAGCTTCTACGGGCCTAAGCGTAAAACGCCCGTTGCTGCACCTGTTGAGAAACTGCCACCTATTGACGTCGTGTTATTTTCCCATAATCACTATGACCATCTTGATCGCGCGACTGTGCGCAAGCTGTTGCGATGTTTCCCTGACGTGCAGTTTATGGTGCCTTTGGGCATGAAACCGTGGCTTGAGCGGCGCGGAGCGCGGTATATCGAAGAACTTGACTGGTGGCAGGAACATCAGTTTGGTGATCTGACTTTCTCAGCCGTGCCTGCGCGTCACTGGAGTATGCGGACATTTTGGGATCGCAATCAGTCCCTGTGGTGTGGCTGGGTCGTCAGAAACACTGATTTGCGCTTCTATTTTTCCGGGGACAGTGGTTATAGCAATCAGTTTGAACTGATCGGTCAGCGTCTCGGGCCATTCGATTTAGCCGCCATTCCCATCGGCGCCTATGCACCAAGATGGTTCATGAGCGCGCAGCATATGGATCCGCAGCAGGCTGTGACGGTCTTTTCGCAACTACGTTGTCAGAAAGCCGTACCAATTCACTGGGGGGTTTTTGAATTAGCTGATGATTCTCTCGATCAACCCTTAAACGAATTAGCGGAGGCGATTTCTCAAAGTGACTCGCCAGAAATGGAATTCAAACCCTTAAAAATCGGCGCAAGCATTTCTAAAGATTGAATATCATTTGCCCGTTGCAGAGGGATTTTAAAGTGCAATTTGGTAGTTTTTAAATGAGAATTATTATCAATCATCGTGATGTTTTTATGATGGCTTACAAAATGAATGGGTTACTGATTTGTTAATTAATATCCATGGAAGGATAATGCTCCCACTGTCAGATATTTTGCGGATGAAATAATTATTCGTATCGATAAGCGCAAAACTGCCGTTGGTGGCGTGTAATCCCTGAGATTGCTTAAGATACAGTGCATTGTGCTGATTAGGTTGTCGTAAAGTCCTCGCCAGTCATGCTGTCGCAGTGACGATTGCGCGCCCGTTTTCCGAGAGCATGATAATGATGATTTGAGATTCCGATCACGGTATTTAATATTATATTTTCATAACGATATTTTTTATATGAATAAGTGAGTTTTAAAAGTTTGCGCAAGTGTTATACCGATTTAACCAACTCGCAAACTTTAATTCATTATAATGTCAAAAATGAGAGGACAAGAAAACTGTATTAGGAGGGCAAGGGGTTTAGAATTGAACCCCCGAAGGGGTTGAGTGATTTTATGTATTATCGGGTACACGCCTAAGGTGCACAGTTAAGGTGCATTTATTGTAGTCTGCGTTTTGTTTTGCACCATTTTATCCTTCCCAGGCGTAATTGATTATTGCATAACCAGTCATATTGTCTGGCTATGTCTTAAACCGGTTGCCCGTTCTGTTGCACAAGTGTGCACCTGGCCCGACAGACCCGCTGTCACCCGAACGTGACCTGACCCGGGGTGTTGCTTTTCCGCGCTTTATCAGGCCATCAGCAAAAGGTTTTGGCCGATCTTGACAATAAAAATTCAAATAAAGGTGTGTTTTACGCTTACGGTTCTGCATTAAATGATCAATAATCAAAAACAGGTCGTTATTGTTTTGTTTGATATGCAGGTGAAACTGCAAAGCAGAAAAAAGCATGTCTATCAACATATTTCAGCATAACTGAACACGAAGTGCCTTTAACCGGCTCAAATATGTGCGACATGTCCATCACTGATTAAAAATGGCTTGCCATCGAATTCAGAGTATGTGATAACGCATCTGGGTAAAACGAGGTACAGTTCTGTATATGTGTGGCATTTTCAGTATAGAAGTTCTGAGTAAAGACGTTCACGTTGAATACCGCTTCTCTGCCGATTCTAATCTTAGTGCCTCAAGCAGTAACGACTCTAGTTTGTCTATGTAACGCCTACGGGCGGTTTAAACAATCCAAAGGAAATACTCAAGATGGCAAAGATCAAAGGTCAAGTTAAGTGGTTCAACGAGTCTAAAGGTTTCGGTTTCATTACTCCTGCTGACGGCAGCAAAGACGTGTTCGTACACTTCTCTGCAATCCAGGGTAACGGCTTCAAAACTCTGGCTGAAGGCCAGAACGTAGAGTTCGAAATCCAAGACGGCCAGAAAGGCCCGTCAGCAGTTAACGTAACTGCAATCTAAGCAGCGTAAGCTGTAAAAAAACCCGCCAAGGCGGGTTTTTTTGTGTCTTTTTTCAGCATGTTGAGCTGTTATTGCAAGATCACTTTACCGCAAGATCATAATGCCAGATTGCTGATTTCGCCCGCTGATGCCCGGATGTGAAGGGTCTTTTGCCCGCTGATGACTGTTACGCCGGAAGCTGGTGTATTTGAATGCAGTCCCCTCCGTTGTACTCCCTGCCGTTGTACAAATCGTGCAGCTGCCAGCGTGGTCAATTCCTGCAAATCCCAAAGCCTGTAGTTTAGCCTCTGCAATCGCAGCCAGATCAAGGTGACGATGACGCGGCGAAATCAGGGCAGGGGGGAAGTCGAGTTGTTGCATAAATGTATCCACAAGTTCCTGACTGACTTCGTAACAGCAAGACTGCGCTGCAGGACCGATGGCCACAACCCAGTCACGGGTATCACCCGACTGATTAATCCGTTGCGCCATTTCCTCCAGAATACCGTCGATAAGTCCCCGCCAGCCCGCGTGAACCGCGGCCACTTCCTTGCCATCTTTGCGGCAAAAAATCACCGGCAGGCAGTCCGCGGTAAAGACGGCCAGCAGAATACCGGGTACGGAGGTGATAAACCCGTCAGCTTCGCCGCAATCCTGTCCGGGCTGGGTTACATCCACAATCCGGGTGCCATGAACCTGTTTCTTTTCCGGTCGTGTGGCTTCAAAGGCTTTCAGATGAGCAGGGAGCAAGGATTCTTTATCGCCGAAGCCATGTGAAATGCCGGGGATATGGCTGAGTAAAACTGAGCTGTCACTCATCTCGTGTCTCGGTCAGGAAAATGATATCGCTTCAGTGTAGCTGCCTTTTATGCGGATTTTCCAGCAGTTGCAACCTCAGTGCGCCTTCTTTAGACTTACCTCTATTGCGAACTTTCGCCTCCTCAGACTTTCCTTGCAGGTTTTCTTCATGACGTATCAGTGCCCGCTTTGTTTCCAGCCGCTTACGCTGACAGGTCAGCAATGGTGTTGCCCGGCCAATCATCAGTTTGATCATGCCAAAGAGGGTTACGTGAATCTGATGCCCGTACAGCACAAACGCTCGAAGCAACCAGGTGACAGTCCGGAAATGATGATTTCCCGTCGTGCATTTCTTGATGCTGGTCATTATCAGCCTTTACGGGACCGTCTGTCGGATATCCTCGATGAAGTCATTCCGGAAGATGCCCAGGCATTACTGGATATCGGCTGCGGGGAAGGGTATTACACCGCGGCTTTCGCGGACCGGTTAATGCAGCACCGCGCGCTGAATGTCTATGGTCTGGACGTGGCTAAAGTGGCTATCCGTTATGCTGCCAAACGCTATCACGACGTGTCATTTTGTGTGGCTTCCAGCCACCGCTTGCCCTTTGCCGACAGCTCTCTGGACGCGGTCATTCGCATTTATGCGCCGTGTAAGGCTCAGGAGCTTTACCGGGCCATCAAACCCGGTGGTTTGGTGGTGACAGTCGCGCCGGGGCCGCGTCACTTATACCAGCTGAAGGGGCTGATTTATCAGGATGTACAATTGCATGCCGACCTGGATGAGCAACTGGATGGTTTTGAGCGGATCAGCACCGAAGCGCTGGCATATAACATGAGTCTTTCGGGCGCACAGGCATTTGATTTGTTGCAGATGACGCCTTTTGCATGGCGGGCAACAGAGGAAGTGATGGCTGACTTAAAAGCTCAGACGGCCTTTGAGTGTGAAACAGATTTTCTCATCAGAATACATCAGCGCGCCTTAGCTTAAATAGCCCAGATGCTCGAGCAAGATATTCAGTCCTGTTCCGATCAGCACCACGCCCCCTAAAACTTCGGCCCACTTGCCTAAAAGCGGGCCGATAAAGCGCCCGACCATAATTCCCAACGTGGACATCAGCAGGGTTGCCATACCGATAAAGAGCGCGGTCTGGATGATGTTCACTTCCAGTAACGCTAATCCTACGCCAATTGCCAGCGCATCCAGACTTGTGCCAACCGCCGTGGCAGCCAGGATCCAGAAACTATGGCGTGTTGCAGTTGTGTGGACGTCATCCGGTTTATCTTTCAGCCCTTCAACAATCATTCGTGTGCCAAGAATGGACAGCAGGATAAAGGCGACCCAATGACTCCATTGCATGATGTATTGACTGGCAAATAAGCCCAGCCCCCAGCCAATTAGCGGTGTAATTGCTTCTATTACACCGAAAATCAGGCCAGTACGGAGAGCTTCACGCAGGCAAGGGCGATGAAGGACAGCACCTTTACCAATGGACGCGGCAAAGGCATCCATCGACATGCCAAAAGCCAAAATAAGCGTTCCGGATAAGTTCACGAGTATACCCCCCAAATAACGGCGCAACCTTATCATGATATTTTTATGCAGAACAACACCAAATAAATAAGGGGTTTTATATTCTGGAGTGAATTAATATTTGCAGATAAAAGGGATTTTAAATGTAGGGTTAAATAACAATCAGGTTAGTGCGGGAATATTAGAGATAAGCTTAAGAAGTAAAGCCATAAATATACCTATGGCTATAACTGATAGTCTTGTGTTAGTTTTATAAATTATTGATTTTCAACCATTAACTTGTAAATTCTTTCCAGGTCATCAAGTTCATTAACGCGAATTAATAACTTTTTCTGTTCTAGTTCAAATACCAGGACACCATCTTCTGAAAGGTTCATGCTACGGATCCTGTCATAAGTAATGAAGGTATTGGCAAAATAAAAACCCTTCGGTTTGAACAGCATCTTTGGCCAGCGGATGAACGAGAGGTAGAAAGCAATCAGGCCAAGACCAATTAACAGATAATTCGTTACGACAGTACCATTAGCATGGATATTGTTATAAAGCAGGATCGCCAGCAGACCGATGAAAATAATGGAATCCAGTTTATTGCGGCGTCTTAGATTCACACGCAGGCGCGTTTCACCATTTTTAGTTCCCATGATGAACTCATCGTAGATGGCGTAGGCCAGCAACAGGAGGATGAAGAGCGCGAGGACAATATCGGTAACAGACATGAAAACTCCAGCTTACGGCCACAAAAGGCAAATCAAAAACAGCAAAATCAGGTCATAAAAAAACGGGGGGAATGACCCCCCGGTTGAGTGGTTATCAGAGACCTAACAGGCCAATCCAGTAACCGAAGATACCGATGGCGAAGAAGCCAACGATGATCCACAAGGCGTTCACTTTCTTACGCAGCAGCCACATACAACCGAAGGTCAGCAGTAATGGCACCAGGCCTGGCATCAGCTGATCCAGAATCGTCTGGACAGTGGTGACCGTGGTATGGCCTGTCTGGTCGGTGATTTTTGATACCACCAGTGGAATGTTAACGTGCGTCCACTTGTTAACCAGGGCGCCCATGACAAAGAGGCCGAGAATTGACGCCCCCTCTGTCAGTTTCTGCAGGAAACCGCCGCCCATATCGTTAACGATATCGACACCTTTTTTGTAGCCATAAGACACGCCGTAGTAGCGGGTCAGCAGACGTACAAGGTTAAACAGAATGAAGAACAGCAACGGCCCCAGCAGGCTACCGGTCATCGCGATACCCGCACCCAGTGCAGCAAACACCGGACGAACAGTACCCCAGAAGATCGGGTCACCCACACCAGCCAGAGGCCCCATCAGACCGACTTTCAGGCCGTTGATGGCCGCGTCGTCAATAGGTGCGCCGTTGGCCCGCTGTTCTTCCATCGCCAGCGTAACACCCAGTACAGGGGCTGCAACGTAAGGATGGGTGTTAAAGAATTCCAGATGGCGTTTGATAGCCGCTTTGCGATCGTCGTTATTTTCAGGGTAGAGACGACGGATGGCAGGCACCATACAGAAGCAGAAGCCCAGAGCCTGCATACGTTCGAAGTTCCATGACCCCTGGAAAAGGTTGGAGCGCATAAACACACCGCGAATATCGCTGGCCGTGAGTTTTTTAACTGCAGTTTGATCAACCATGTCCTTCACCCTTAATCCAATTCGTTGTCGAGATCGTTAACACCCGGTGCAGCCGCTGCCTGCGCAGACTTGTTGTATTTCGGGCTCAACTGGATGTAAAGAACAGCCATCACCACACCAATCACACCCAGTGCAACCAGGTTGAAGTTGGTGAATGCGGCAGTAACGAAACCAAGGTAGAAGAATGGCATCAGGTAGCCAGCACGCATCATGTTGATAACCATGGCGTAACCAACCACAACGATCATACCACCGGCAATGTTCAGACCGTTGGTGACCACTTCAGGGATTGAAGCCAGCAGGTCATGAACAATCGCAGTACCCACAGACACAGCAACAATCACAGCAGGGATTGCGATACGCATTGCTTGCAGGATCAGCGCGGAAACGTGGATCCAGGTAATGGCGTTCAGGTTACCTTTCTCAGCCGCTTTATCCGCTGCGTGCTGGAAGGCAACAGTGATAGTACGAACGATAATGGTTAATACCTGACCGGCAGCCGCCAGCGGGATAGCCAGTGCGATACCGGCACCGACAGACTGTCCGCCTGCGATAACCAGAATGGTAGAGATGATAGACGCGAGGGCGGCATCCGGCGCAACAGCAGCACCGATGTTCATCCAGCCAAGTGCAATCATTTCCAACGTACCGCCGATGATGATCCCGGTTTTAACATCACCAAGAACAAAACCAATCAAAGTACAGGCAACTAACGGGCGGTGAAACTGAAATTCATCCAGGATCGAACCCATCCCGGCAATACATGCAACAATAAATATCAGCACAATTTGTAGTGTGGTGATCTCCATTGCACTTCTCCTATGACCAAAGGACGCTGAGTATAAACAGGCACATCAGGCAGATAACGTTGAGGGAATCTGCACATTCGCGATGTGCTTATTAATTCATCTTATTAATGAGATCCATCATCTTGAGGCGAGAGTCAGTAGAGACTTTACGCACTTCAAGTTCGATACCTTTTTCATTCAATTTCTTGAACGCTTCGATATCTTTTTCGTCGACAGACACTGCGTTATTCACCTGAGTTTTACCCTGGCGGAAAGCCATACCACCGATGTTTACGGAGGTAATTTTCACGCCACCCTCAACTAAACGCAGAACGTCAGTCGGGTTAGTGAATAACAACATCACGCGATCGCCAGCGTATTTTGGGTTATCCCAGACACGGATGGCTTTTGCGACGTCAACAACGTGTGCAGTAACACCAGGAGGAGCAACCTGAGTCAGCAACGTTTTACGCACGGTATCGGCAGCCACTTCGTCGCTGACAACAATAATGCGGGTTACGTTGGTTTCTTTGGTCCAGCGGGTCGCGACCTGACCATGAATCAAACGGTCATCAATACGGGCAAGGCCGATCTTCATATGGTCGTTCGGACCGGCAGGTTTAGCCGGGGCGGCTGCTTTTGGCGCAGGGGCGGCAGCAGGGGCCTGGGCAGCAGGTTCAGGGGCTTTAAGCGCTTTCACGCCGATACGACCTGTTTCCACTGCAATGGCAACCAGTTCTGCGAAAGAAGGGTTGTCATCGCGAGCCATGAAAGTCTCTGCCAGCATTGGGATATTGACACCGGTGACAACTTCGTAATTTTCTTTATCGACAACAATACGGCTGGCGGCATTGAACGGGCTGCCCCCCCAGGTGTCGACCAGGAAAAGGACGCCGCTGCTGGTGTCTAAACTACCCAACTTTGCCGTGTACTTTTCGATCAGGGTTTCGGCGTTCTCGCCGGGAACGAAATCGATATAGGCGACATTATCTTGTTCACCTAAAATCATTTCCGCTGTTTTCAGCAGCTGCTCAGCTGCTGACCCGTGCGTGCCGATGATAATAGCAATACTCACTCGCTACCTCCTCTGTTAACTCTTGAAAAGAGTTATGCACATAAGTAATGGTGCTGATGATATCCGCCCGTTTTTATTCCTGAGGCGGACAGGGCATTCCCTGCGTACTAACGTTCCTTAATTTCTGATAAGACTGCAAAACAGTAAAATTGCAGAACCTCAACAGGTTGTGCGACGTGATTTATTTTAGTGTGCGAAAAAATAATTTTTGTGACGGTTGTCCGTTATTGAACGACGTATTGTGAATACGTTTTCACATTGCACATTAAAACAGCATAGATGTTTCAAAATGATGCGGATCGTAAAAAATCACACTTTATTCAAATAATCATTCCTGATAGAGTGATTTTCCGAATCATTGAACAGGAGTACCGGGCCTCAGCCCTCCCTATGGACTGTCACCGACGTCACTATTCTTCGCACTATCACCTCATTCTTACCGGCAAATACGCCCCACTGGGCCTGATTACTGCCGCACTGAAACCGCTTTCATCTGAGATTTTTATCGTGACCGCCTCTGGCATGTCTTCTGACCGCCGGACGTCACGCGTTTCTTTGCGTCATTTTTCTTTAACTCATTGCGGAGTCTGACATGGAATTTTTGATGGACCCTTCAATTTGGGTCGGTTTGCTGACGCTTGTTGTCCTGGAAATTGTTCTGGGTATCGACAACCTTGTTTTTATTGCCATTCTTGCGGATAAACTGCCGCCTAAGCAGCGCGATAAGGCCCGTATTATCGGCCTTTCGCTGGCACTGATTATGCGTCTGGGCCTGCTGTCGCTGATTTCGTGGATGGTTAAACTGACCACGCCGCTGTTCAGCATTGCGCAGTTCAGCTTCTCAGGACGGGATCTGATCCTGCTGGTCGGTGGTCTGTTCCTGTTATTTAAAGCCACCACCGAGCTGCATGAGCGGCTGGAAGGGCATGACGAACAGGGAACACCGAACCGCGGCTATGCCAGTTTCTGGTCGGTTGTGGCGCAGATTGTGGTGCTCGACGCCGTCTTCTCGCTGGATGCCGTGATAACTGCAGTCGGTATGGTGAATAATCTGGCTGTGATGATGACCGCCGTGGTGATCGCCATGGGTGTGATGCTGCTGGCGTCTAAATCGCTGACGCGTTTTGTGAACAATCATCCGACGGTAGTGGTGCTGTGTCTCAGCTTCCTGCTGATGATTGGTCTGAGCCTGATAGCGGAAGGTTTTGGCTTCCATATTCCGAAGGGCTACCTGTACGCGGCGATCGGCTTCTCCATTCTGATTGAACTATTCAACCAGATTGCACGCCGTAACTTCCTGAAAAGCCAGTCTAACCGTCCGATGCGTGAGCGCACCGCCGAGGCCATTCAGCGCCTGATGGGCGGGAAACGTCAGCATCAGAATGAAGATGAGCCAGTCGGTGATGTACTGCCTGCATCAGAAGCTTTTGCAGAAGAAGAGCGCCATATGATAACGGGCGTTCTGACGCTGGCATCGCGTACATTGCGCACTATCATGACGCCGCGCACCGAGATTTCATGGGTGGACTGCGAAAAGTCACCGGCCGAAATCCGCAGTCAGCTGCTGGATACGCCGCACAGTTTGTTCCCGATCTGCCGTCATTCTCTGGATGATGTCATCGGTGTAGTACGTGCGAAAGACCTGCTGGTGGCGCTGGAGAACGGCGAAAACATCGTGGCTTTCGCCGAAAAAACGCCGCCGATTGTGGTGCCGGAGACCATGGATGTGATCAATCTGCTGGCGGTATTACGTAAAGCCAGGGGGCGTCTGGTGGTGGTAAACAATGAGTTTGGTGTGATTCAGGGGCTTGTCACGCCGCTGGACGTGCTGGAAGCCATCGCCGGTGAGTTCCCGGACGAAGATGAAATGCCGGATGTGATTGCTGACGGTGAGTCATGGATTGCGAAAGGCGGGACAGACTTACACCTTCTTCAGCAAGTTCTCGACGTGAACAATCTGGTAAATGCGGATGATGATTTTGCTTCGCTGGCCGGATTGCTGCTGTCGAAATCAGGCCAGATGCCGGTTGCCGGTGAAGTGATTGAAATGGCGTCGCTGCACTTTGAGATCCTTGAGGTGACAGACTATCGCATCGAGCGTGTCCGCATCACCCGGATTAAGTCAGAAGATCAGTGGGACGAAAGTCACTAAATCTGGCGCAATGCCTGAAGGTAAAACGGCGACTCCGGTCGCCGTTTTTATGCCTGAAATAATGCGAATTCTTCGGAGGTCAGACGGAACCCTGAACGTCCTGAGGTTCCATATTTTGGGTCGATTTCTGATAACGCTCCAGCCAGACGGGGAAAACTTCTACCGGCATCGGGCGTGCAAAGTAGTAGCCCTGCAAAGAATCCACTCTGCGTTTACGCAGATAATCAACCTGTTCGCGGGTTTCCACCCCTTCAGCAATCAGCTTTAAATTGAGCCGCTGCGCCAGCGTAATAATGGTGTCCGTGACCGTCGCGTTGATAGCATCGGTTCCGATGGATGCTGTGAATGCCTGGTCAATCTTCAGCACATCCGGATTCAGCGTTTTGAGATAACTCAGCGAACTGTGGCCGGTACCAAAATCATCAATAGCCAGCAGAATTCCCATTTCCTTGAGCTGCGAAATTTCCGCGGCACGCAGTTCCTGAAGACGCGTGCGCTCGGTCAGTTCAAGCATCAGTGAGACAGAAGGCTGAGCCGGAAGCCACAGCTTGCGGATATCATCCACAATTTCCATATTATTGAAATGCTGCGCTGCTACGTTAATGCTGACATAAAAGCCTGGAGTAGCCGGGAAGACCGCCAGATTATCGGCAACGGTTTTAATCAGATAGCGGGTAAGTGAGATGATTAACCCGTGCTGTTCTGCCAGCGGAATAAATACATCAGGCGACACCCATTCCTGCCTGCGGTTTTTCCAGCGCATCAGCGTTTCCACACCGATACAGCGGCCGTCATCGCTGTTAATAATCGGCTGGCAATAGACCTTAAATTCGCGGTGTGAAATGCCGTGGCTGATCGGATAGGCCAGACTGATCCTGCTGCCGGAAAGCAGATAAACCGCGGTGGCCGTCAGTAAACTGATTAACACCGAAAGCGGTAAGTGTGAGGGGAGTTCATTCCAGGCCAGTTCGCTGGCTTTTTCTCCGAAGATGGAGACAGAGAAATCATATTTTTGCGATCTCTCACTCAGCAGAGGAGGGTACGGAAGATCGTCGCTGCTGATGATGTCCTTTTTGCCATACTCGAGATATTGCTTACCAACGTTCAAAACGATATGGCTGGCATAGGGCGGTTGCGGTTCGAGCAGGAAATTCGACAATATGCCAATATTATAAACAAACAGTTCGCCGTTACGGTTATCCGGTGTTGAGGGATTCCAGAGAACCAGTGTCGGGGTATCGACACGGCTCCATTTCGAAGCCCGCAGTTCAAGTTGCGTCAGGCCCTGAGAAAATGACGGCAAAATGTCGTTGAGGCTGAGATCCAGCGCACCGACCAGACTTGAACAGGTGATTTTACCGTCACTGACCAGGCTGATAGAGCGTAATGTCTGCAGCCGGGCGACTTTTTGCTGAAGTAACGATTGCAGGACGCTGCAGCCAAGCGTCTGATCCAGAGGCGTTGATTTTCCGGCAGGTGACGCCGGTTCGAGTAGTTTTTCCAGCTTCTGAACGGTGTGCAGCGCGACACGTTGCTGGTCTTCTGCGATGACCTGTGCTTGTTCGTAAATACGAATGCCAAGAGTCAGAAGCAAAGTACATATCCCCATCGCGCAGGCAAGCGCAATGCGATAGTAGCGATACTTCGCAAGTCCGGTCTGGGAGAACAGCATCGTTCTAATCCTTTTTATCCCGTGTTAATTGCAGGCTCAAATTATTTTTTTAAAGGTTTACCGATGCGTAACAGCCAGTGTGTTTTTATTGATAGTAGCTGTAAATCGTCGGATGCTCAGCCTGAGTTGCGGAAAATACACTCAGTTTCTGAGTGAAAATTAAAGAAAGTTAGCCTAAGTGACGTTGTCACTTATATTTTCCCCGAGGAACCTGGCCTGTATTTTTCTGTATTAAGAGACTCAACGATCGGGAAAATCAGGCGGAAAACAGCATGCCGTACCGGCGGGGTATAATGCAAGTGACACATCCATTATGTTTCGATAATACAACAGGTTGTCATTAACGAAGGTTTTATTGCTGCCAGCTTTGGTCCGGATGGTATTTCCTGCGGTAAACCGGCTGAAAACGCTTCAGCTGAAGAACCGCAGGAAACTACCAATGCGAAAGTAAGATCAGTCGCACTGAACCTTAATCGCCAGACCACCACGCGACGTTTCACGGTATTTTGAATTCATATCTTTACCGGTTTCGTACATGGTTTCGATCACTTTATCCAGAGACACTCTTGGCTCGCTGGTGCGGCGCAGTGCCATCCGGGCAGCGTTAATCGCTTTCACCGATGCAATGGCATTACGCTCAATGCACGGCACCTGAACCTGTCCGGCTACCGGATCACAAGTCAGACCGAGGTTGTGTTCCATACCAATTTCGGCAGCGACACACACCTGCTCAGGGCTGCCGCCCAGCAATTCCGTCAGACCTGCTGCCGCCATCGAACAGGCTACGCCCACTTCGCCCTGACAACCGACTTCTGCACCAGAAATCGACGCATTCATTTTATACAAAATGCCGATAGCGCCGGAGGTCAGGAAATAGCGCAGGTAAATGTCAGGGCTGACCGACTGAATAAACTGGTCATAATAGGCCAGTACCGCCGGCACAATGCCGCACGCACCGTTGGTTGGCGCAGTCACTACGCGTCCGCCAGCGGCATTTTCTTCGTTGACCGCCAGCGCAAACATATTCACCCAGTCGATCACGTTCATCGGGTCACTGGAAAGCTTGTCGTTTGACACCAGCATCCGGCGCAGGGCAGATGCACGGCGCGGAACCCGCAGCGGCCCCGGCAACACGCCTTCGGTGTTCAGACCGCGATCGATACACGCCTGCATGGTGTGCCAGATCTTCTCGAAATACTGGTCGATTTCCTGCTTACTGTGTTGCGCCAGCTCGTTCTTCATCACCAGCCCGGATAATGACAGGCCGGTTTCCTTACATTTCGCCAGCATTTCACTGGCCGAATTAAAGCTGTAAGGCACGGTGACTTCGTCGAGAACCGGCTGACCGAAGTGTTCGTCATCGACAATAAAACCGCCGCCGACGGAATAATACGTTTTGCTGTAAATCATTTTATCGCCAGCAAACGCATGGATTTGCATGGCGTTCTCATGGCGTGGCAAATTCTCACCGCGGAACACCATGCCGGTATCACGCGGGAAATCTACTTCATGCTGAGTGGTGCCCAGCGGCAGACGCTCACGTTGCTCAACGTCGCGGATAAAGTGGGGAATTCCGTCAATGTCGACGGTGTCTGGCTGATTACCGGCCAGGCCTAAAATAATGGCGATATCTGTGTGGTGGCCTTTGCCTGTCAGAGACAAAGAACCAAAAACGTCCACGGCGACACGCGTAACGGCAGGCATCATGCCCTTTTCCAGCAGGTCATCAGCGAACTGTTTACCGGCTTTCATCGGGCCCAAAGTATGGGAACTGGAAGGGCCAATCCCGACCTTGAACATGTCGAAAACGCTAATCACGTCGAATACTCCTGTAATAGATTGCGGCAGGGAACGGGATCCCTGGCTTCCATAAATGAACGACAGCGAGATTTCGTCTTTATGGACGGCTCTCTTGTTCTTATGGATAGACTTATAGTTTAAAAGGGCTGAGAGGCAAAAGTTTCATTTTTCGCATGAAATAAACTTATTTGATGCAAAAGTGTGATCGCTATGTAATCAGAGCGCTCAGACTTCGACCTGTCCGGCGAGCTGACGGATGATAGCGGCGGTGAGACCCCAGACAAATTGCTGCTGATACCAGGACAAATAAACGCGGTGATGAATGCCCCGGCGATGAATATCCAGAGGGTGATAACGTGCCAGATCAAAAGCTTCACGCAGCGGCATTTCAAACAACTCGGCGACTTCTTCTTCAGCCGGATGCAGCGGCACATCGACGGGTAACAGCCCCACTACCGGTGTGACCCGGAAACCGCTGCTGCTATCCTGCGGCGAAAGTGTGCCTAATACATAAACCTGTTCAGGCGGAATGGCGACTTCTTCCTGCGCTTCACGCAAGGCCGTGGCGATAATCGACGCATCACAAGCATCCGCCGCGCCGCCGGGAAAGGCGACTTGTCCCGCGTGTTTGCGCAGCTGGTCGGAGCGTCGTGTCAGTAACAGCGTAGGTTCAGGGCGGCAAATGATCGGGATCAGCACCGCAGCGTGACGGGTTCCGCGCAGCGCCGGTGCGGGCTGGCGAGGTTGCTGCAACTGAAAGCGCAATATGAAATCTTCCACGGCGGGGGAAAGTGTCTGAATTGGCGCATGTTGTTCCAGCAAAGTCACGATGATGCTTCTCCTAACTGAGGCAGAATACGGGCAATCTTATCAAAGGTTTCCTGATATTCTGCCTGTTCCTCACTGTCCGCCACAATCCCGCCGCCTGCCCAGCAATGAATTTTTCCCTGCGACGTGAGTAACGTGCGGATGGTGATGTTGCTGTCCATGGTGCCGCAACAGCTGATATATGCGATGCTGCCACAATAGCCGTTGCGGCGATGTGGCTCGAGCTCTTCGATGATTTCCATTGCACGCACTTTCGGTGCGCCGGTAATGGAACCGCCGGGGAAGCAGGCGCGTAACAAGGCCGCAGGATGGCAATCTTGCGGTAACTGCGCAGTGATGGTGCTGACCAGATGATGCACCGCCGGGAACGGTTCAACCACAAACAGTTCCGGCACGCGCACGCTGCCAGGTACGGCGACGCGCCCGATATCATTACGCAGCAAATCGACAATCATCAGGTTCTCGGCACGATCTTTCTCCGATCCTGCCAGCCTTTCTGCCTGTCGCGCATCTTCTGTCGGATCTTCACAGCGTGGGAGGGTACCTTTAATTGGCCGCGTCTGGATCTGGTTTTCTTTAAGCCAGATAAAACGTTCCGGCGACAGACTGAGAACGGTGTTTTCCGGCAGACGTAAAAACGCAGAAAAAGGCGCGCGGTTGGACTGATTCAGACGCAGAAAAGCCTGCCATTCATCGCCGCTGTAATCCGTTGAAAAGCGTTGCGCCAGATTGATCTGATAACAATCGCCGTCGCGGATATATTCCTGAATCTGCCTGAACTTTTGACCGTATTCTTCGCGGCTCATATTCGCCTGCCACGGCGCATTCAGCCGGAAAGGCGCTGATGCAGAGCGGATTTTCTGATGCTCATCAAGCCAGTGTAAACGTGCAGAAATATCGCCATGACAAATCAATGTCAAACGCTGCAAATGATGATCGGCGATCAGCGCCCAGTCATAAATCCCGACAGCCATATCGGGCAACTCAATATCGCGTATCGCGATTTGCGGCAGATCCTCAACGCGACGCCCTAAATCATAGCCGAACAGCCCGAGAGCGCCGCCGAGAAACGGAAAGTCAGGCGAGCTTTCTGCGTGTAATCCGCAAGCAGTCAGCTGCTCTTCAAGCAAGGCGAAAGGGTCGTCCTGCCGGCATTGTTCCACGCCATTTTTTTCAATCTGCGTCAGCCCGCCACGGGTGGTCAATGTTATCAGCGGATCCGCCACCAGAATATCGAAACGGTTATGCTGATGCTGTGCTGCACCTGAGTGCAAAAGCATTGCCCAGGGCAGTGCGGAAAGCGGTGTGAAGCGCTCTGTCAGTGCATCTTGATGATAAGGTAAGGAGTGAAAAACAACGGACTGGGTGGCTTGCATGGCTGGTATAAGCTTCTCTGGCGCGATGACGTATTTTAGGCCGATCCTAACACAGAACTGAGGGGCTGAAAGCAGCGCAGGCGATTTGCCTTATTTAGGCGTATACTGTGCAACCCCGCCTTGCGCGGGCTTTATTTATCACCAGTACAACAGGACACTCCCATGCTGACAGGTATGCCTTCATTATCACATCATGAACAAGAACAGGCCGCCGATCGTATCCGCCAGTTAATGGAAAACGGCATGAGCAGCGGCGAAGCCATTGCGACCGTTGCAGAAGAAATTCGCGAAACGCATAAAGGCGACCGCGTAACCGTCATTTTTGATGACGAAGACGAATAAAACTGACTGACGGTTTGCGTCACTGCTTACGTCATGACAAAGAAAAACCGGACCCTTTTCAGGCGTCCGGTTTTTTTTCGTCTCAGCGTTCTGAATCGTCTAGCCTTTAACAACCACCGCAGCGGCCGCTTTTTTCGCCTGTTCCACGGCGTCTTCAACATTGTCTGCAATCGCCAGCGCCACGCCCAGACGACGCTTACCGCTGATTTCCGGCTTGCCGAACAGACGAACCTGATTGTAGCCCGTCAGCGCATTTTCCAGACCGCTGAACGTGACGTTATTGCTGGTCAGTTCCGGCAGAATCACGGCAGATGCAGAAGGGCCGAACTGGCGGATTTTACCCACAGGTAGGCCGAGGAACGCGCGCACATGCAGCGCAAACTCGGACAGATCCTGAGAAATCAGCGTCACCATACCGGTGTCGTGCGGGCGAGGGGAGACTTCGCTGAAAATCACTTCGTCTCCGCACACGAACAGCTCAACGCCGAACAGGCCTTTGCCGCCCAGCGCTTTCACCACTTTCTCCGCGATGTCTTTTGCACGCTGCAATGCCAGCTCAGTCATCTGCTGTGGCTGCCAGGATTCGCGGTAATCGCCGTCTTCCTGACGGTGTCCGATTGGCGCGCAGAAATGAATGCCATCAACAGCGCTGATGGTCAGTAAAGTGATTTCGAAATCAAACTTCACCAGTCCTTCAACAATCACGCGTCCGCCGCCTGCACGGCCGCCTTGCTGCGCGTAATCCCATGCGGTCTGCAACTGATCGGCGCTGCGGATCAGGCTCTGGCCTTTACCGGAAGAACTCATGACCGGCTTGATAATGCACGGATAACCGATGGCATCGACGGCCTGACGGAAAGCCGCTTCATTATCAGCGAACTGATACGTCGATGTCGGTAATTCCAGGGTTTCAGCGGCCAGACGGCGAATGCCTTCGCGGTTCATGGTGAGCCGGGTCGCTTCGGCGCAAGGCACCACGTTGTGGCCCTGTTTTTCCAGCTCAACCAGCATGCTGGTTGCGATGGCTTCGATTTCAGGCACGATAAAATCAGGGCGTTCACTTTCGATAACTGCTTTCAACGCGTCGCCGTCAAGCATGTTAATCACATGACTGCGATGAGCGACCTGCATCGCCGGTGCATCGGCGTAGCGGTCAACGGCGATCACTTCCAGGCCAAGACGCTGACATTCGATGGCCACTTCTTTACCCAGCTCGCCAGAGCCTAATAACATGACGCGGGTGGCGCCGGTGCGCAGTGCAGTACCAATGGTTAACATAGCTTCGTACCCAGATCTGTGATGAGTGAAAACAGTAATTTCGGCGCGCAGTATATCTGAAATAAACGGCGACGAAAACGATTGCGCGGCACGTCAGGTAAAATTCTCTGTGCAACAAAAATGTGTTTTACAGGATTTTTTTCAGCCTGTTTTCTGCTGTTTAAGGCAGCCGGTGAGCGTCTCTGTTATCATTTAGCCAAACCATGGCGTCAGGCTTCCTGCCGCTGCCCCGATTTTTGCCTCACATAAAGAGTTATCGCCTTGAGCACGCATTCCTTTTCTGCCCTGACATTGCCCGCTGAGCAACTTTCCAACCTGAATGAACTGGGTTACACCGAAATGACCCCGATTCAGGAAGCCTCTTTGCCTGCCATTCTGCAAGGTCAGGACGTTCGCGCTAAAGCCAAAACCGGCAGCGGTAAAACGGCCGCCTTTGGTATTGGTTTGCTGAACAGCATTACCGTTTCACAGTTTGTTGCTCAGGCGCTGGTGCTGTGTCCGACTCGTGAACTGGCCGATCAGGTCAGTAAAGAGTTACGCCGTCTGGCGCGATTTACCCAGAACATCAAAATTCTGACCCTGTGTGGCGGCCAGGCGATCGGGCCCCAGCTCGAATCACTGGTCCATCCGCCGCACATTGTGGTGGGTACGCCGGGCCGTATTCAGGAACACCTGCGTAAAGGCACGCTCAAGCTCGACGAGCTGAAAGTGCTGGTGCTGGATGAAGCTGACCGCATGCTGGACATGGGCTTTAGTGAAGATATCGAGGATGTCGTCAGCTATACGCCGCAGGACCGCCAGACGTTGCTGTTCTCCGCGACCTATCCGGACGGCATTGAGCGCATCAGTTCCAAATTCCAGCGTCAGCCGCTGAAGGTTGAAATCGAAGGTGAAGATGACATTGCCGATATTCAGCAAATCTTCATTGAAGCCGGTAAGCAACAGCGTTTATCCCTGCTGGCTGCGGTGCTGTATCAGTATCAGCCAACGTCCTGCGTGGTGTTCTGTAATACCAAGCGTGACTGTCAGGATGTTTGTGATGACCTGAAAGCGAAAGGCATCAGCGCGCTGGCGCTGAATGGCGACCTTGAACAGCGTGATCGCGATCGCGTGCTGGTACGTTTCTCCAACGGCAGTTGCCGTGTGTTGGTAGCGACAGACGTGGCCGCGCGCGGGCTGGACATTAAACAGCTGGGACTGGTGATCAACTACGAGCTGTCTTTCGATCCGGAAGTTCACGTTCACCGCGTGGGGCGTACCGGCCGTGCAGGGACGAGCGGTCTGGCCGTCAGCCTGGTGACGCCGCAGGAAATGCCGCGTGTGACCGCGCTGGAAGATTATACCCGTCAGCGTTTCACCTGGCAGCCTGCTGCTCAGGCGCTGGCCGCAACGCCGGTGGCGCTGGATCCTGAAATGGCGACATTGTGTATTGATGGCGGCCGCAAAGCCAAAATCCGTCCCGGCGACATTCTCGGTGCGCTGACAGGCGATGCAGGACTAACCGCTGCTGAAGTTGGTAAAATCGATATGTTCCCGGTTCACGCCTATGTGGCGATCCGCCAGAAAAGCGCGAAGAAAGCATTGCAGCGTTTGCAGGAAGGGAAAATCAAAGGCAAAAACTGTAAGGCCATCATTTTACGATAAAGGCTTTGCGCTGATAACCTTTCGCTACCGGCTTATCTTTGAATCGAACGTCATGTTGTTAATGTTGTGTTATTGCCTTGTTGAGGATTATATTATCTAACGCAAGCGATGACCTTGCAATTGCTAGGGCTATTATTTTTAAGGTCCACGGCTCCGGCAAGGTCAACTGGATGAACGACAAAGACTGGGAAGACGAACGATGAAAAAGTTAATCTTGGGCGTTGTGATGGCCGTTGCAGGAATGAGCAGCCTGAGCCAGGTCGCACAGGCTGATGAACCCGAAGTGAGAACGGCAACGGTGACACCGTGCGCCACGGCCACCAAAGATGACGTGGCCGCGCTGGTAAAACGTGATTTCCTGCAAAATCGTATTCCGCGCTGGGATGCGGATAAAAAAGTGCTCGGCACTTCCACGCCGGTCGCGTGGGTGGTGACCGACAGCATCAGCGGCAGTAATGCGAAATGGGATATCCCGCTGAAAGTGCGTGGTGATCACACCGATAAAACCTATCAGGTGACCCTCAACTGTCAGATTGGCGAAATCAGCTACAGCGCGCCGTTATAAGCACCGACTGCGTCCGTTAACTCCTTAGCGGACGCATTATTTCCCCGCATTGACGTCTCTTGGTTTCCCTGTCTAAACCTGTCACTCTTGTCACACCGCAAAGAGGACAAAGAGATCCCGAGATGATGACACCTCCAAAGGCTGAAAAACGCCCGCAAACCCTGAGTATTCACGGTGATGACCGTGTCGATAATTATTACTGGCTGCGTGACGATGACCGCGCCGATCCTCAGGTTCTGGCCTATCTCACGGCTGAAAATGAATTTACTGAACAGGCCATGCAGCCACAGCAGGCATTGCGTGAAACGCTGTACGGCGAAATGGTGGCGCGCATTGCGCAGCAGGATCATTCCGTTCCTTACGTGAAACACGGTTATCGCTATCAGACCCGTTATGAGCCGGGCAACGAATACGCCATCTATCTGCGCCAGCCTGCCTCCGGACAAGAAAACTGGAGTACACTGATTGATGGCAATGAGCGCGCCAAAGACAGTGAGTTTTACACGCTGGGTGGTCTGGATATCAGTCCTGATAATCGACTCATGGCCGTGGCGGAAGATTTTCTTTCCCGCCGTCAGTACGATATCCGTATCAAAAAACTTGATGACGAAACCTGGACAGACGATCTGTTAAAAAACACCTCCGGCAGCAGCGAATGGGCTAACGATTCTCAGACGCTGTATTACGTGCGCAAACACAAGAAAACGTTACTGCCGTATCAGGTTTATCGCCACGTGGTCGGCACGGATCCGAAAACCGACAAGCTGGTGTACGAAGAAAAAGACGACACGTTTTACGTCGGACTGGATAAAACCACGTCTGAAAAATACATTCTGATCCACCTCGACAGCACCACGACTTCCGAGATCCTGCTGCTGGATGCCGATGATCCGCAGGCCAAACCGCAGGTATTTCTTTCACGTCGTAAAGATCATGAATACGCCCTCGATCATTACCTTGGGCATTTCTACATCCGTTCCAATAAAGATGGCAAAAACTTCGGACTTTATAAGAGTGAAGATGGCGTGGAAGCCAACTGGCAGACGCTGATTGCACCGCGCATTGAAGTGATGCTGGAAGGCTTCAGTCTGTTCCGTGACTGGCTGGTGGTGGAAGAACGTCATCAGGGTCTCACGCAGTTGCGTCAGATCCACTGGAAATCCGGTGAGGAAAAATCACTGGCGTTCGACGATCCGACGTATACCACCTGGCTGGCATACAATCCGGAACCGGATACGTCCTTACTGCGTTATGGCTATTCCTCGATGACTATGCCGAGCTCGTTGTTTGAACTGGATCTCGATACGCATGAACGTACCTTGCTTAAACAGCAGGAAGTAAAAGATTTCGATGCAGACAATTATCGCAGCGAACGTGTCTGGGTTACGGCGCGCGATGGTGTGAAAGTGCCGGTGTCGCTGGTGTATCGTCGTGAGTTGTTTAAGCCGAATGAAAATCCGTTGCTGGTGTACGGCTACGGTTCTTATGGCAGCAGCATGGATCCGGCATTCAGCGGCAGTCGCCTGAGCTTGCTGGATCGCGGTTTTGTTTTTGCACTGGCGCATATTCGCGGCGGGGCAGAGCTGGGGCAGCAATGGTACGACGACGGTAAGCTGTTCAATAAACTCAACACTTTCCATGATTTCATCGATGTGACCAAAGAGCTGGTGGCTGAAGGCTACGGCGATGCCGGACAGGTGTATGCGATGGGAGGGAGTGCGGGCGGCTTACTGATGGGCGCAATCATTAATCAGGCGCCGGAGTTGTATCACGGCATCGTGGCGCAGGTTCCGTTCGTTGATGTCGTGACAACTATGCTCGATGAGTCGATTCCGCTGACAACCGGTGAATACGACGAGTGGGGCAATCCGAACGACAAAGCCAGTTATGACTGTATGCTGCAATACAGCCCGTACGATCAGGTCCGCGCGCAGGCCTATCCGCATATGCTGGTCACCACCGGTTTACATGATTCGCAGGTGCAATACTGGGAGCCGGCAAAATGGGTGGCGAAATTACGCGAGCTTAAAACCGATGATAACCAGTTGCTGATGCACACCGATATGGATTCCGGGCACGGTGGTAAATCCGGCCGCTTTAAAGCCTATGAAGATATCGCGCTGGAATACGCTTTTGTACTGTCGCTGGCGACGAAAAACTGAGTATCAGGCTTTCCCCTAAATAATTCGAATGGCAGGCAGGCGGCAACTGAGCGAATCCCGATGAGCTGACATGGGGCAGTGATTCGGGTGAGTAAACGCAGCCAACGCACCTGCAATTTGAAGTATGACGGGGACATAAAAAAACCCGCTCTCGGCGGGTTTGATCTACGAAGTACATTGTTAAGCAGAAGCTTTCTTGGCTTTTTTATCAGCCTTTTTTTCGGCCGGTGTTTTCAATGGTTTTTTCTTCGCATTCTTTTTGCTATCCATTCCTTTACTCATAATTGCCTCTCTTAAAGCGGGTGGATTGGGTTGCTCACCTATTTACTGCTTAATTCGGGTCAGTTGCAAGCACCTTCGCGTTTCCCACAATACTTTACAGAGGAGTGATATTTCATCAGCTGGCATGTGATGCAATCAAATTGCGCGATAAGTATGCGAACGGCATACAAAACAACGGTTTTTGGAGATAACCACTTGTTGTAAGTGGGCCAATGCGCTGTTATTAAGATGTAAGCACATTTATCAATACACTGGCCGAATAGAACAGGAAATGTCATGCCTAAATTAAAAGGGTTGTATCCACCGCTGGAAGCCTATGCCAGTGGCATGCTTGATACGGGCGATGGTCACCAGATTTACTGGGAGCGCAGCGGAAACCCGGCGGGCAAACCGGCAGTATTTCTTCATGGCGGGCCTGGCGGTGGCTGTTCATCGGTTCACCGTCAGTTGTTCGATCCTAAAGATTATGACGTCATGCTGTTTGACCAGCGTGGCTGCGGACGCTCTAAACCTCACGCCAGTCTCGACAATAATACAACCTGGCATCTGGTCGATGATATTGAACGTTTGCGCAAAATGGCCGGTGTCGATAAATGGCTGGTATTTGGTGGTTCGTGGGGCTCGACGCTGGCGCTGGCATACGCCCAGACTCACCCTGAGCACGTCAGCGAGATGGTACTGCGGGGCATTTTCACTCTGCGCAAACAGGAACTGACCTGGTATTACCAGGACGGCGCCTCCCGTTTCTTCCCTGAGAAATGGCAGCGTATTTTGTCGATCCTGTCTGAGGAAGAACGCAAAGACGTAATTGCTTCCTATCGCGCCCGTCTGACCTCCGATGACCGCGCCGTTCAGCTTGAAGCGGCTAAGATCTGGAGTTTGTGGGAAGGGGAGACCGTGACGTTGATGCCAGCGGAAGGAGCGGCATCGTTTGGCGAAGATAATTTCGCGCTGGCTTTTGCCCGCATTGAAAATCACTACTTCACGTATATGGGCTTTTTAGAAACTGATGACCAGTTGCTGAAAAATGTGGAACGCATCCGCCATATTCCGGCAGTGATTGTTCACGGCCGCTACGATATGGCCTGTCAGGTGCAAAACGCCTGGGATCTGGCGCAGGCCTGGCCGGAAGCAGAATTGCACATTATCGAAGGTGCAGGGCATTCTTTTGATGAGCCGGGCATTCTCGATCAGTTAATCCGCACCAACCAGCGTTTCGCCGCCCGGCGCTAACGTTTCCTGCTTTCCCGCTTACTTTTGTTTAGGCTCGTAAGGTAAGCGGGAGAACTTATGTGATTCCCCGCGATAAAACATCACCCGTTCACGAAAATAAGTGCGCAAATGCGCAGGCTGCTCGCGTTCTGCTATCTCCGCGACAACCGGCATGTTGTAGCGTTCTTTGAAAGCCACCGCTGAGGCGGCAAGATCGACGTTAATGCGATCCATTTCGTCTTTGCTGATTTCAGCCAGATTGATACTCATTGCTGCTTCCTGGTGATCCGTTTTGCCTCATTGTACCCGAGGCAGACGCCATCGTGAATGTTGTGATTTTACTTTTACACTATCCCTAAGAAGAGAATTGGCAGGTTAATATTAAGAGTAAATAAGAACCATTCACAAATCTGAAGTGATAATTAACTTCAATAAGAACTCGCTAATTAATATCCTGAATAAGAATGATTCTTTTTAATATTCATCTATATGTTAATGATTATCATTGTTGTATATTTATGGGAATAAAATACTCATATAAATCATTGCCTTAAATATATTTGTTATTTCGGTGAATATTAATGTGAATCGGGTGTTTTTATTTTGTGTTGATGCGGGCATAATGCGGGTAAATAATTCAGCCCACCTGCCGTAATTTAAATCCGGAGCCGTACCATGCTTAAAAAAGAAATGATTGATCAGCTTAACGAACAGCTGAACCTCGAGTTTTATTCTGCCAATTTATATTTGCAGATGAGTGCATGGTGCAGCGATAAAGGCTACGAAGGTGCTGCCGCATTCCTGAAACAGCATTCAATGGAAGAAATGGATCACATGCATCGTCTGTTCAAATACGTCAGCGATACAGGTGCTCTGCCACTGCTGGGCGCCATTGCTGCTCCGCCGGTGTCTTTCGAATCGCTGACCGATTTGTTCAAGCAGACTTACGAACACGAACAACTGATCACTCAGAAAATCAACGAACTGGCAGATTTGTCCATGACGCTGAAAGATTATTCTTCCTTCAACTTCCTGCAATGGTACGTTGCAGAGCAGCATGAAGAAGAAACGTTGTTCAAATCTGTTCTGGATAAACTGGCGCTGGTAAGCAATACCGGCAACGGTTTGTTCTTCGTGGATAAAGATCTCAAAAACATGGTGGCCCAAGCTCCGGCTGGTTAATTTTCAGTTGTGTGAGCTTGCAAACAACGCAGAGTGCTTCGGCCTCTGCGTTTTTTATGTTTTTATGACAAACGTTTTAAGCGCGTTTGGGCTAAAGTGTCGGCGTTATAAATTCATCATCAAGCAAGCCAAGGAAATTATCGTGTTCAATAAAACCACTTCTCTTTGCCGTGCCCTGGCAGTCTCAGCCGTTTTGCTGAGCGGATTTATCTCACAGCAGGCTTCTGCTCATGCTCACCTCAAAACGGAAACTCCGGCGGCGGATGCGGTTCTTACAGCCAGTCCGACCGAATTATCGCTGGGTTTCAGTGAAGGTATCGAGCCAAATTTCAGTAAAATTTCCCTGAAAGATGCCAGCCAGAAAACGATGAAAACCGGGAAAATGACCCTGGCTGCGAACGATAATACGCAGGTCGTGCTGCCCCTTACCGATGCGCTTGCCGCCGGGAAATATGTCGTGACGTGGAATGTGGTTTCCGTTGATGGTCATAAAACAAACGGTCAGTACAGTTTCACTGTTAAATAAGCCATGAGCCTTACAGCACTTTTCGTCCTGTGCCGGTTCGTGCATTTTGTGTCATTAATGCAAATCTTCGGACTGAGCGTATTTTGCTCATTGCTGGCGCCTGACGGATTTTCGGCCATTTTACAGCGTAAAAATCAGACGCTGATGGTTTGGTCCGGGCTGCTTGCAGCAGTCACTTCTGTCGGAATGCTGGCTATTCAGGCAGCGCTGATGGGCAATGGCTGGGACGATATCCTCAACATTAGCGTGTGGATACTGGTATTAACCACCGCATTTGGCGAAGTCTGGAGCTGGCACTTATTACTGACCGCTGTGCTGTTACTGGTTCTGTTAATGGAGTGGATGCCCGGACGTCATGTCCTGCTGTTTCTGTGCTCGCTGGGTTTACTGGTCACTCAGGCTTTGATTGGCCATGCCGCCATGCATCAGGGCTCACTGGGACTGGCACAGCGGACTAACCACGTGGTGCATTTGCTCAGCGCAGCCTATTGGTTCGGGTCACTACTGCCTTTACTCACCTGCATGTTGTATACCCGCGAGCCCCCGGCAAGACCTTACGCGATTGTGACGCTTATCCGTTTTTCTGTCTGGGGACATGCCGCGGTCTCGCTGGTGATCATCACCGGTGTCATCAATACCGCCATTGTTTTGCAGCGCTGGCCCACCGATATGACGTCGCTTTATCAGTGCCTGCTGGTAATCAAAGTGATACTGGTCGCTATGATGGCGGCAGTGGCAGTTTATAACCGTTACCGGCTGGTGCCGCTGATGGGTAAAGACCAGCAGAGGGCGCAGAGCCGTTTTATCACCATGACCTGGCTTGAATGGGGGCTGGCGCTTAGCGTTATATTGCTGGTGAGTTGGTTCGCGACACTTGCCCCGCGCTGAAACGGTCATCTGAAGATTACAAAGAATTTAATATCATCGAGGAAAAATCATGAGGAAAACACTGCTAGCCTGCGTGCTGCTGACCTTATCTGCCAGCAGCTTTGCCGCACCGCAACTGGAGACCATCAGCCGCCTGCAATACGGTAAGGCCTGGGCCTTCACCCGTGAAGAAGTCATGCTGCAATGCCGTCCGGGCAATGCGCTGTATGTGATTAACGACAGTACGCTGGCGCAATATCCTCTGAATGACGTGGCAAAAGAGCAGGTTAAAAACCATCAGGTTCAGGCGGTGCCCCTGGAGAAAATCTGGCTGGATGACCCGCAGAATCCCGGACAAAAAATGAGTCTTGCACCTTTTATCGCCAAAGCTGAATCGCTCTGCTGAAGTGCCGTGCTGCCGGTAAATGGCTGATGTTAATCCCATGTTTTGCGTATGTTGTCACACAATGAAAATAATGCCTCATTGTTATTATCACTATGTTTCAAACTGGGTGGAAATTAGTCATCTGTCGTCTATTCTTTAAGTTGTACGGCTTAACCGCCTGCATTAATGCCAACTTTTAGCGCACGGCTCTCTCCCAAGAGCCATTTCCCTAGACCGAATATAGGAATCGTATTCGGTCTTTTTTTTGCCTGTTTTTCAAAACAATCACTTATAGCAAAAACAATCACTTAGGCTGTTTTTACTTACCCTCAATGTTACTCATTTGGATTCTCCATCGCCATTTTATCGCCACTGATTTGAGCCAGCGGATTCAGGTGGATAGCGTCTTCCAGGTGATCCGGAGCAAAGTGCGCGTATCGCATAGTGACCCGGATATCTGAGTGCCCGAGGATGCGCTGCAGCACGATTATGTTGCCACCGGCCATCATAAAGTGACTGGCGAAGGTATGGCGCAGGACGTGCGTCATCTGACCTTCCGGCAGTTCGATGCCGGCCAGCCTGATCACCCGATAAAACTGCTTATAGCAGGGTGAGAAGGGAGTGCCTTTACGGGCGATCAATTCGTCATAGAGAGGGCGGGCGAGGGGAACGGTACGGTTCTTTTTACCTTTGGTATTGATGAAGGTGAGTTTATAGGGAGAAATCTGCGAGCTTTTGATTTTTGCCGCCTCGTTCCAGCGTGCGCCGGTTGAAAGGCAGACTTTAACGATAAGCGTTAATTCGTCATTTCCATGCTGCTCACATGCTGCCATGAGCTGCAGAATTTGTTCCTGAGTCAGCCATGCCATTTCACGTTCCGGCTGGTCGAACTCGCGGATGTTTTCCAGCGGGTTAGGTAACGACCATTCCCCCAGGCGTTTCAGCTCATTGAACACCGCCCGCAGAAAAGCATGTTCACAGTTCACCGTACCGGTAGAAACTTTACGGGTTGCCAGGCTGGTACTGTAGCCGTTATCAATTTCACCTCTCAGTCGCTGATCACGATAGTGTGCCCAGTCCTTCGGTGTGATCATGCTGGCTATCGGGTCACCCATTCCCGCGCTGATAATCCTTAGTTTGCCCAGACGTCCCTTTTTATCATTCAGAGAGCAGCCGTGCAGGCTGTACCAGAGTTCGACCAGTTCGCTCAGCTTCCGCCGGTCTTCCTTCTCACCCAGCCAGGGTTTGTTCTTTGCCTGATCCATGGTGTAAGTCTCAAAGGCTAAGGCTTCACCCTTGGAACCAAACTGCCTGCGGCACCGCTTACCTTCGCGCCCGTTCGGGTAGCACTCACATAACCATTTGCCAGTAGACAGCTTTCTTACACTCATCACATTCTCCTTTTTGAGAATGTGAATTTTACTGTATATACAGACAGTGTAAATGTTTGTATTCGTCAGTTATATACATGTAGCTATACCATAGCTATACACCTATCTATTGATATCCAACGAATGAACGGATGAACTAATTTACGATGAGAAAGGGCGCCTACGGATGTTTCATCAACAGGTATGATCATTCGAAACGATAATTCAACTTAACTAAAATTGCTGTTTTTTCGATTAGTCAACAGATTTTTAGTTGCCTTACTTCAACACTAATGACAAAATCCGTAACTTACGAATAACAATAATAAATAATATCTTCCTGATCTTAAGGTAGAGAACAACTCCGTCATTAGCGGAAAATTTTTTTCTAACAAGGAAAAATCATGGATACTTGCCCAAAGTGTTTCCAAACCATTCAAAACAATTACTGCCCAGCTTGCGAGGAAAAAGAGCGAGATTATCATCGCCATGACAACCAGGGAGCATATGAAAAAAGTGAAACCTATTCTTCGACTCCTGCAAGTAATCAACAATATTTCAGGCCCTCTGCTAGTTATGGCAGCGGAGTCAGTTCTGGTACCCCAAGCGGTTTAGATAAAATTTTCAAAGGTTTTATCTATGCCAAATGGACACCTTTTTTACTTATCGTGATTTTGGCTTACAAGATATTCCTTTCAACAAGATTCCTAATTTACTTTAGCAATAGCTTCGCTAGCCTTGCCCCTTTTGCGCCGTTGGCAATATTGGTTGCTATCGATCTATTGCTGCTGCTTATATTTATCAAAAAGCATAAATCGAAAAATAGCGATGCTGGAAAGCCAACTTCTTGCGGGCTATTATTTATAATATTGCTTCTTTGGTTTTGGTATTTGCCGTTTATCGCAATCTCCATATCCCTGAGAATGGTATAATATTCTAAAACCATCCTTAGTCTGATTATAAAGGACGCATATTGCGCCCTTTATAATTAGAGGTGAATAAAATAATCATACATAGATATTTAATTATTAACATGTGAATTGCTTGATCTTTTCAGTGCATTTGCAGCGACTGTTGGCTGTGCTTATCCGGGTGCAACTGAACAGCATGTACTGTGCTTGGCTCAACAATTATATCGGCGATCGTTTCATGAGTTTTGAACGTGCAACTGCAATTGATATTCTGACACTGGTGATAACGTTCTTTGGTATTGATGCTCAGATAACGACTGGATCGGGCGTGTGCTGCGTGTTGGCATTTCGGGCAGTGCATCATAATAATCACCATATAATCATTTTTAATCAGATACAATCATTGTATGTTATTGCTCAAAACATACATCCGGGATTACAGTGTTTTACATTACATGTGACAAATTCCACAAGGCAGACGAGATGACAAATCAGGACGATATACAAAGCGCGATCCGTGACGCTGACGAAAGGGAACGCTATATCTGGCGTCGTGCCCGTTGGTTTATGAAGGCTGTATGGGTTTGCCTTCTTATATACGTACTCTTCCCTGAAGTAATTAGGTTATTTTATTGTTTCTGAATAATTTTTAGAAACTCATAAAGAAACTGTGCATTCATCATTCACAAGCTATCGCCCCCGCTCGCCTCATAACTCACATCCGACAACAATACCTCCAGATTCAGCACCGTCACAAAGCCACTGCCGCCCAGGCTGTGCGTCACCTTGCTGATTATCCAGGGCTGCGCGTCGATCACGGATTTAAATCCGGACACCCTCACCGGCGTCTCAGGGAATAAATCAGCCCGTCCGCGAGCCAGAGAGATCGAGAACTCCGCGACACCGCGCTGGAGTTTGTCCCACTTCGCCTGGGCTGCCCGCATGGCGGCCTTTTGCGTGGCGTAGATGGTGGTGAGCGCAAACACGTTTTCATCACTGCCCGCCAGATAATCCCCTTCCTTAGCCTCCGGCGTTTTCTGCACCTTCGCGCTGGTCTTCTTTGCCTTCGGATGTTGCAGGGCGCGCAGGTACTGCACTTTCGGTTTGCGCTGTACCTTCACCTTTTTCGGCTTCGGGTCTTTGGTATGCAGCCAGCGTGCCGATACGCCGGTATAGGCTCCACGGTCAGCGATATTAAACGTGTGCCCGTCGCCGTCGCTGCGGATAATCGTCATCTGCGGGATGGGTTTCCCGCTGGCAGTCTTTGCCGCACCAGGCTTGATAAACAGCAGGCTGCCCGCCTTGATGGCGACAACCGCGCCGTTCAGCTCCGCCAGGCGCGTGATAAATTTCGCGTCCGTTTCCTGGGTCTGGTCGATGTGCGACACCGGCACGCCCCTGAAAGGTTCAGCAATCGCGGGTTTGAGGTTGTTGCGCGCCGCCACGGCGGACACCACCGCTTCCAGCGTCGTGTCGTGATAGGAGCTGTCGCGGCGGGAATTCAGGCTGCCGCGATAGTCCGCACTGCGGGCGCGGATGGTCAGCGTGTCCGGCGTGCCGCGATGCTCTACCTCATCCACGGTAAAGTCGCCTTTGTTCGTCAGTGCCTGACCTTTCCAGCCGAGCGCGATATTAATCACCGCGCCGCGTGGCGGCATGTCCAGCAGGCCGTCCGTGTCGCTCAGCTCAATGTCGAGCTGGTCAGCCTCAAAGCCACGATTATCTGTGAGCGTCAGCGAGATCAGCCGGTTGCTGACGTCCTGTGTGATGTCTTTGCCGCCGACGGTCACCGTGTAGTCCGGAGCAAACAGCGCACCGGCTCCGATGGTCATATTTGTAATCACAGCAGCCCCCCAAGCTGTCCGGTTAAACCACCTGCCTGATCCAGCAGCCCGTCGGCCTGGGCTTTCATATCGCCGAACATCGCCGCCAGTGATTCATCCACGCGGGTCAGCGTCAGCGTGAATTCAATCCGGCGGGCGGCACCGTTGGAAAAATGTTCCGTGTGGGTTTCGCTGACGCTGTTCACCACGAACATTCCGTAAATGGTGCCGCTGCCTTCCAGAAGAGGCCACGCCTTGCCCTCGTCCGCCATCAGATTCAGTGCCATCAGCGACAACTTTCCGCCGGTGATTTCCGGCATCAGCACGCCAGAGAGGGTAATTTTCTCCTCATTCACGCCGAGGAACTGCGGCAGCGGGCGCAGGCCGACGCGGTTGTTTGCAGGCCAGCGGTAATCGACATCGCGCTGCAAACTCTGATAGGGGACGGTCTGCAACTGAAACACAAACAGCCCGAGCGTTAACATCATGCGGATATCTCCTTAATCGTTATCCATGCGGGAACGTTGCTGAGCAGCGCGTGCGCGGTCACGGGCTTCCAGTTCGGCGCGGATCTGGCGGCTTGTGTCCTGGGTACCCAGACCGGCACCGGCAGAAATCTGATAGGTGTGCGTACTCCGGTCGACGTAACTGCGTCCACCGCCTGCTGACACGGGCGCATAGCTGGCACCCATAAGCACATCCACCGGCGGGGCAAAAGGGTTGGGGTTATTCAGGGGATGATTATCAGGTGCGGCACTGCCGCCGGATTTTGACCGCTGATCGGCTTTATCTGCGTTTTTATCAATGTCCGCTGATTCATCTTTGATGATGCCGAGCTTTTCCAACAGCCAGTCCACGCCCTGACGCAGTTTATTAAACGCCTGCAACGGCGCGGTCAGCGCGTTGGCAATGGCCTGCCCGAACATCACGCCAACATCCTTGCAGTTGTTCAGCGTTTCCTGCGTAGATTTCACCGGGGCGATCAGGTCTTTGAACCACTGCCAGACCATTTTCAGCTTATCGCCTAACCAGTCAAAAACAGGTTTAAGCGGCGCAAAGAGTTCTTTCACCGGCGCGAACGCAATCCCCAGCCCTTCAATGACTCCGGCAAAGAAGGCGCTGATCGGCTCCCAGTATTTCCTGATAAGCAACGCACCGGCGACAATCGCCGCCGCAACGGCAACGACAGGCCAGGTGAGTCCGCCAATCGCGGTGATAATTGCGCTGCCCACGGTGCCGAGGATGCTCCAGAGCGTACTGGCAGCAGCTACGATCAGATTAATGCCGCTGATAACCGGACCCGCCACCAGGCCAAACACACCGAGCGCGCCGATAATCAGCAGCGCACCGCCCGCAATTTTGCCGAGCGTCGTCGCCAGGGCTTTATTGTTCACAATCCACTTATTGAGTTTAAGCACGTAGCCGGTGGCGGTTTGCACCAGTTTGCGCAGGGATGAATCCTGCTGATCGAACAGGTCGGTGCCGACGGCCTCATAGGCTGACTGAAATTCCTTAAAGTCGCCCCCGAGGTTGTTCTGCATCACCTCCACAAGCGCCTTGGTTTTGCCGTCCGAGGTTTTGAATGCCTGGGTAAGTTTGTCGAGTTTGCCCGACGTTGCCCCATCCATCAGCACCATCGCCGCCGAACTGGCTTCCTCGCCAAAGACGGCTTTCATGTACTGCGCACGCTGCGAATCGCCGAGCTTGTTTTTCTCAAAGCTCTTTTGCATTTCTTTCAGGATGGTAAAAAGCGGGCGCATGTTGCCTTTGCTGTCCGCCGTTTTCACCTTCAGCTCACCCAGTGCGGCGGCGGCGGTGCCCGTGGGTGCCTGCAGGCGGGTAATGACAGCGCGACTGCCCGTACCCGCCATTGAACCGGTGATTTTGGCATCCGCCAGGGCGGCAGCCATCGCGGCAGTTTCTTCGACGCTGATACCGGCCTGTTTTGCCACCGGCGCGGCATAGGTCATGGTGTCTGACAGCCCGTCAAAGGTGGCCGCAGATTTATTCATTGCCGTAGAAAGCACGTCGCCGATGTGCGCCACGGTGTCATTAGTCATGCCGAACGCGGACTTTACGCCCATCAGCAGGGTGGCGTTTTCCTCCATGGTGCGCTTGTTTGCCAGGGACAAATTCAGGATGGTCGGCGTCGCCGCCAGAATGCCGTCCTTGTCCGCGCCGGATTTGGCGACAATGATTTGCGCGGCGGCGGCATCATCCGCAGAGGCGGCGGTGTTGTCGCCGAGCTGCCGCGCCTGGGTGCGCAGCGCGGTCATATCGGCAGAGTCTTTTTCTAATCCTAACGTCGCCTGCAATTCAGAGTTTTTCTGCGCGAAGTTAAATCCGGGCATAAGCAGCCCGACACCCGCCGCCGTGCCCGCCGTCGCAATCCCGACACCGGCGGCACCTGCACCGGTCACGCTACCGGCGAACTGTTTGCCCGCCTGATACCGGCCTTTCACCGCGTTGAGTTTGGCCTGCTGCGCGCTGACGCGTGCCAGGGATTCGCGCTGCCGGTTGAGCTGCGCGGTGGTTTCACTGATGGAGGTTTTCAGGCGGCGCTCAGAGTCAGACAGCGTGCGCGTGCTGATGCCCGCATGGCTGAGTTCCGTGCGCTGACGCTGAACCGACTGCCGCAGCCCGTTGAACTGGGTCTGCAACTGCGCGGCGGTACGCTTCGCGGACTCCATCGCCTGCGCCTGGGCGCGGGTCGGGTTGGCGGTGTTTTTGAACTGGATAGCCAGCGCCGCCGCTTCCGCTTTGGCGTCTTTGAGTTTCTGACCGGTGACGGCAAGCTGCGCGCTGGATTTCCTGAAACCGTCAATCTTTCCGGCCTGGGCGTTCAGGTCTTTGAGGGTGTTTTGTGAATTACGGATATCTCCGGACAGCGCCTTACTGGCGTTCTGCACCGCTTTAAACGGGCGGGTCGCCTGGTCAACCGCCTTTAACAACACCTCTAACTTTAAGTTACTCACTGTCGGTGGCTCCGCTGCGCTGCATGGCCTTATGACGCCACACCAGCAGCTCGGTCAGCGTCATCGGGTTCAGTTCTGACGGCGGCCAGTGAAAAATCACCGCCACGTCCGCCATCAGGTCATCAACGGTCAGTGCCGCAGGAAGTGTTACTGTTCCGATTTCGGCGATAAAAAACCAATCACCTTGCCCGCCATGGCAATCAGGTCGGGCAGGTGCAGGCTTTTGCAGTCCTGGGTGGTCAGGTTCGGGACGGTAATGCGCGGCAGGATCACGGTCAGCGCGTCAACGTCGGCATTCGCCAGCGCCGCCAGGCCAATCCCGCGCAGGTGTCCGGCGTTCGGCTTGATGATTTCAATCTGCGTGATCAGGGTGTCGCCACGCTTGATCGGTTCTTCCAGGATAACGATGTTTTCATTCTGTTCTGACATAGCGGTGTCTCTTATTCAAAGGTGAGGTTTTGCGCCGGAGTCCGGCGCGGGTTAAGGGTTACAGGCCGATGTTTTTGCGGTGTTCCGCCACGCGGTCAACGCCGCCGACGATTTCCACCATGTTCACGGTATCGACTTCAATCACGTCTTTGCCGTCAATCGTGAGTTTGAAATAGGTACACTGGGTGGTGATTTTGGTTTCGGTGTCTTCGCCCTGTTTGTACTCGCCAAAATCCATTTCTTTATGGCGTCCGCGCAGGGTGACCTCCACGGCGGAGGTGTCGCCGGTGTCGTCACGCTGGAAGGAACCGGCAAATCGCAGCGGCACGGCATCCACTGCGCCCCACTGTTTCAGCACCAGTTCATCCAGCCCGCCCACCGTCCACTCAAAGGTCAGCGCGTCGTCGTCCAGGCCGAAATCAATGGAGGCCGAACCGGTCATGCCGCCACCGCGATAGTTCTCAAGCTTGCGGGTGAGTTTCGGCAGCGTCAGCGCGCTGACCATGCCGAGGTAGCTGTTCCCGTCGTTAAACAGGTTCAGATATTTCAGTTTCTTAGGCAGTGCCATGTTTTAGCGCCTCTTAGCTATTGATGGAGGTGGCAAACTTCGCCAGGTACTGATCGGTGATGCGCTGACGCAGGGTCAAATCTTCCAGCGGCGGCACAGGCGTATAGTCGTAATCAATGAACAGCTTGCCCGCTTTCAGGGTTTCAACGGTGTTGGCTTCGGGGTCATACCAGCAGGAACCATCAATGATCAGACCGGCAGATTTCATTTCTCGCAGCTTGGCGTTAATGCCCGCAATCATGTCTTTGATAAGCGTCGGGGTCATTGGCCTGTCCATCGCCCACAGGTGCGCTTCTGCCATGGTGTCCGCCAGCACCTGCGCGGTGCGGGTGTAGTTCTCAAACAGGAACAGCGGATCATCAGAGCAGGTGCGCTGCCCCCAAAACTTAAAGCCGTCTTTGCGGATAAGCGTGGTGACGCACGCCTGGTTCAGCAGGTCGGCATCGGTGCCGGTGGTCTGCATATCCCAGTACACGCTGGCAGACAGGCCGGTGACGCCGTTGATCCCAACGTTAGAAAGCGTTTTATGCCAGCCGGTTTCTGCGTCGATTTTGGCACGCAGGCCGAGCGCGTAAGCGGTGGCGGGCGCGATGTCGCTGGCGTTGGTGGTAGTGTTCCAGGACACGAAATCAGGCCAGACCACCATCAGCTCACGCTGGCTGAAATTGTCGCGGTACTTGATGGCATCGGACACGGTTTTGCAGCCGTACGCGCTGACGTAGCCAAAGGCGCGCAGCTGCTGACAGACGGCGGCGAGTGCGGTTGCGACCTCCTGATTATCAAGCCCCGGCACGCCGAGAATGCGCGGCTTTACGCCGAGTTCAGTTTGCGCAGACAGCAGGGCTTTCATGCCGGTATACATGCCGGTTTCATCTGACCCTCCGATGATGTTTGAGGTGGTTTCCGCGTCGGTTTCGCCTTCCGCCACGCGAACAACGACGACAACCGGTTTCGCCTGGTTGGCGATTGCCATCAGGGATGAACGCAGCGTGCCGGTTTTACCTGCCTTGCCTGCGGCGGTGAGCACGTTGGTAATGAGTACCGGCGTATCCAGCGGGAAGGTCGCCGCGTCGGCATCCTCTGCGGTGCAGACCATCCCGATGATGGCGGTGGAAACGGTGGAAATTACGCGGGTGCCGTCATTGATTTCAACAACGCGCACACCGTGATGATAATCAGCCATGGTGTTTTTTCCTGTGATTGGGGTGACGTCAATCATCGCGTGTTGGGGACAATCAGGCACGGCGGGCGGGATGTGTGGGGAATGGCACAACGTGGCCGTCTCCCCGCCCATAACAGGGAGACGGCTGAGGTAATAAGCCTTTAGAAAATGTCAGGCGAAGACATCAATCTTTGTCAGTTTTGGGGTAACGGATATTTTTTTATCCGTTTCCCCCGAGACGGATGTCTTTTTATCACCACCTTCTTCCATTTGTTTTTGCAGTAACTGCGCAAGTTGTTGATAAAGAGCCTCTAGTTGCTCTTTCAGCAGTGCTTGCTCTTCTTTTGAAAGGCCTCCCTCTGCAATACGCTCGAGAATAGTTGAAATTTTCTCTTGAATATCATGTATCTGTGCCGAGATGTCCTTTTTAGAATGTGACTTACCAACTTCATTGTCTGTACTTATCGGATTGCCACGCATGCCTGTATCTATAACCATTTAATCCCTCCTTTTATGAGTTAACTCCTCATAATTAATCGGAGCATGATTAAAAAGGATAAGCAGGCCAGGCAATATCCGGCGCTGCTGATAAATCCAGCCGGCTTAGGGCAATGCGGTATTTTTTCCAGGCGGTCAGGCTTGCCCGTTCCGCCTCCGTCGCGTCGTCAATATCGACGGCATCCTGCAAAGGCGCGATAGCCGCGTTTGCCTTAGCCATCAGGGCTGACAGTGTGGCGGTGGCTTCGGCTTTCAGTTCCGCCACGGACGGGGCGGGAATATCTGCCCATGCGGGCAGCCCGTCAGTGCCAGCAATCCGCACTTTCCCTTCCGGCGGGGGAAGGGTTTGGTATTCACGGTAAACGACATCACTTACCGCAATGCCATCATCAGGCCAGCTTCCCGCATCGTCGTAAACTTCCCGCAGTTCACGCGGATAAAAACCGTTGGTGAGCGGGCTGTAAACATAAAGACTTGAGGTGACTGCGCTGTAATAGTTGCTCATTATTTTCCCTTACCAGCCGGTGGCTTCCCAGTAACTGCCGCCGCTGTCCTGACCGCAGGTGAAACCGATGTTATTAATAATCTGTGCCGTACCAAAGTTGTCGTTGAACGTCCCGCCGCCGCCATTGATCGCCGTTACCTGAACGTTGACGCAGGTATTCGGGAAAGGAATGGGGAAATTGACCGTAGACCAGCCGCGACTCCCTTTATTGACGACGCCCCACTGCTTAATCATGCCGGTGTCACCGCAGCGCCACCAGCCGCCGCCGAGGTTGGCGGTATTGGTATTGACCGGCTGCCGGTTGTTGGGGCTGTAAACCCGCTGCCCCCTCTCAAAAACGCCACCGGTATCAGCATTAATGTTGCCCTGGGCATTTAAGTCGCCGACACCATTAAACCTGACGTATCCCGTTTGCTGAGTGTTATTGACGTTGACCGTCCGGAATGTAAATCCACCAGAACCGCCCCCCTTATTATTGATAAAGACGGATTCGCCCTGGCTGCCACTTTCATTCCATCCGATATGCGTTCCCTGACCCGAACCTGGATTCGGGGGATTCGTCGCACGCAGGACTGAACCATACACCGCGCCAGGACAGCTAAAACTCCCGTCCATTGGATCGAATAACCAGGATGCCGAAAGCCCACTATCACCAATTGCATGAATAACGGCGGTCGCAAATTTCTGCCCGCCGCTGGTGAGCGCCCCAAAACTGATGGCTGTGCCATAGCCATAACTCGTGGTTTGAATCACTCCTTTAACAATCGGCGCATATGAGCTGACATCCCGTGGTGCCTTATATCCGTAGGGAACGATGAACGGGGCATTCGGTTGGGCATACTGATTAGCAAACCCTCCCACACCCTCCCACACATCTGGCTTGATGCTGTAGTGAGTCGCGTTGTTCAGATACCCCACGTTGCCACCAGCGGCAGGGACGGCATTTACATCAGCGGCAGCGAGGTTGATATCTTTGGTGCCATCAAACGCCACACCGGAAATCTTGCGTGCGGTGGCGAGTTTCGTCGCCGCGACGGCTGTGCCATTGCTAGGCAGTCCGCCCAGGTTTTTTAATGCGTCGGTGGCAGTTTTCGCACCGGTGCCACCACTGGAAACAGGTAGCGCCGTGTTTAATGTCAGCCCACCCACCACCGTCATGGCACTGGCAAAAGTGGCATCTTTAACGACCTTCATGGTGTCATTGATAGTCAGTGGCGAATCAATGGAAACCGCCGACGTGAAGATGTTGGCAGTGTCCCTGTTATATCCCAGATACAACGTCCCGCCGGTGCCTGAACCTGCATCCTTCAGACTGGCTGACAAGGTGACATTGCCGTTGTTATGGTCACGCAGAATGACGGCATCATTACGCCCGCGGATCACTGAATTCGCATTCGTTGAGGAAAGGGTAATACCTGACTCAGGCCGTAAAACGCCGTTTGCGATTTGTACGCTGTCAGTTTGTCCGTCGCAGACGATACGGGCTTTAATGGTGCCGGTTTCATCCCTGGCATCCATACGCATCACGCCTTCACCAGCGGGATAAATGGCAGCGGACAGGCCACCCAGCGCACGCCCAGCGTGCGGATCTGTATCGGTCAGCGTATTCGGCAAACGGAAATACATATTCCCCATTGAGGTCAGCGCAGAGGGAAGATTTGCGGCGGATACCTTGCCGACGCGGCTGGTGAAGGACATGTAAGCTTCATAGTCATTCGGTCTCATGATACCGACGCGATAATTAGCCTGGATCGAACTGGCGACCTCCAGGTTAGCCGCCATTTTAACGCTGGACGCAATGTCGGTAAGTTTGCTGAGGCCGGTAATATCCGCGTTCTCACCCGATCGGGCGACGCCCAGCCGCGTCAAATCCGTCAGCGTCATGCTGCCGCTGTCCAGAATCTTCCGCCAGCCGAACGGATAACCGCTGTCGCTGAGGAACCATTTCCAGCCGCCCGCTGCGGTGTATGAACCGATGCGCTCAAAAATCTGTCCGTCGTTATTAATCAGGCGCTGATAGGCCGCCGCACCCGCCGCCCAGTAGCGCCGCCAGTTGTGCAACTGACCGGCAACGACGTAGGTCGCACCCAGAGGATGATCTTCAAACGTGGCAGAAATACTGACGGGATTAGTGACGTCAATAATGGACGGGTCATCCAAACGCTTAACCTTGGTCGTGTCCGTTGCCAGCATCAGATTGCTCATTGCCCCCACGTCCGCCGCCGCCAAAGTGATATCAGCACTCAGCGGTTTGTTATTTACCTTGCGGGTGGAAGGGACGCGGGTGTTGGCATTGTCGTTGGCGGTCTTCACCGCCTTTGGCGTCGCCGCCAGCGTTTCGCTGGTACTGCTGACCGAGCTGTTAAGCTGCACAAAACCTTTTGCCGTCAGCGTACCGTCGGGGTGGTTACGGGATTTTTCATGCGCCGCCAGCAGGTCATTCACATACTGCTCAGTCGCCATAATCACCGAGTCATCGATCAGCAGGCTGATAGCTTCGGTGTTGCTGACGGCAATCACCATCCGCAACGTCTGCGTGCGGCCTGAACCTTCCGCCAAAGTTGGCTTGTACGTGTCCGCCATATTACAGACGGCAATCAGCGCACCGTCGTCAGCAAACAGCCCCATTTCACGCATCCAGAAGCCGCCGACGCTGGCAGAAATCACCGCCTCAGCAATCACCCAGTTACCATGAGTCGGATCCAGCTTTAAGGAATTGAGCGGCGTGCGGTACACCTCTTTAACCAGTTTGGTCTGCGTGGCGACGGGTGTGGTCGCCTTGCCGTTGCCGTCACCGACGGCAAGCTGCGTAATGTTGATGTCAGTTCCCGCCGCAATGGCTGCCGCAATGCGCGACTGCCCGAGCGTGGTGACAACGGATTTAAATGTGCTCATATCGTCCTCTTATGCGGGGTAAACGGTCAGCAGTTCGCCAAGGTATTGCGCCGCGCCGATGTAAACATCGCCTTTGATGTCCTGGGTGATGGTCAGCCCGATCAGATGGCGGCTGGCAGGTTTAGCGTCAGCAATCAGCCTTTCCATTTCTAAATACATTTCTTCGGTGATGCCGGTTTCCAGCACGCCGATGTCCAGGCGAAACGTCCCTGGTTCGTCATTCGTTTCCCACCACTCGGTCACGTTAATCAGGTAGCCGAGCGGCTCCACCACGCGCCGGATGGCACCGATAGTTCCCTTGTGGCAGTGAATGAACCAGGCCGACTGAATGACGCGGCGCTTGGTGGCGACAGGCCAGTTTTCATCCCAGCGGTCAACCGACAGCGCCCACGCCAGGTACGGCAAAAACTTTGCCGGACAGGTCAGCGGATCCCAAAGCTGCCGCAGCGGCACCGGCACGTTTTCAAGCGCGGCGCAGGCGTCGGCGGCGGCGACCTCCAGCGCGGAGGAACCGGCGGGCAGCAGGCGATCACTCATCGTAACCGCCCACTTTCAGGGTGTAAGCGGTGCAGAATGACGCCTGCGTTTTATCCAGCTCGATGTCAGCGGCGGGGCTTTTCAGCTCCACCCGCTGCACGCCTTCAACGTGCAGCGCGGCATAAATGGCGGACAGCCGGATGTCGCGGCCTAAACGGTGCTGCGCGGTGGTGTAGGCGATAAGCTTGGCTTCGGCGGCTTCGCGGATGGGTTCGGCTTCCGGACCAGGGAACAGATACAGCACGGCATCAATGGTGTAACTGACCACGGTGGCAGACTGGACGGTCACGCGGTCAGCCACGGGGCGCACGTTTTCATCATTGAGCGCGGCCTGTACTTTCGCCAGCAGGTCGGCGGGCGCGGTGCCGTTGCCGGTCTGTGCCAGCACGGAAATCGTCACGCAGGCAGGCGACGGACTGATCACCGAAATATCCGCCACGCGTCCATCAGCCGAGCGCCCGTGATACTCATAGGAACCAATCGGACCGGCCACGCTCAGCCCTTCAAACGCCTGCTGCGCACGGATACGCAAATCAGCATCGCTTTCCATGACTGCCGCCACGGCGGGCACGCTGACCGTATCCGCAGGCGTGATCGTCAGGCGTTGCACGCTGAACGTGGCGGCGATATTGTCCAGGTCTGTTCCGGTGGCATAAGCCAGCATCACCGCCTGCGCAGCTTCATTAACCCGCTGACGCAGGATCACTTCGCGGTAAGCGTTCTCCTCCAGCAGCTTCACAATCGGTTCAGACTCCAGGGTCAATGTGCGGGCGATGGCGGCCTGCTGGTCTTCGGGGTACAAGGAGACCAGCGTGGCTTTGCGTTCCGCCAGCAGAATTTCGTAATCCAGCACCTCCACCACGTCGGGGGCGGGTAACTGGCTCAGGTCGATAGTTGCCATAATTCAGCTCACGGGTAGGGTTAAGGAAATGGCGGCGAACGTGTCTTTGCGGGTGCCGGTAATATCCACCACCATTTTTCCATCAAACGTCGTTTCAAAGGTGATGCCGGTCAGGCTGACGCGTGGCTCCCACTTGAGGATCGCGCTGTAGCAGGCCGCCATAATTTGCAGGCGCAGCGCCGCATTCTGCGGGCGGTCAGTCAGTATCGATAGCAGTGAACCATAGTCACGGCGCATGACGCGGGAACCGACGGGCGTGCGCAAAATGTCGCTGACCGACTGCTGAATGTGTGCCAGGTCTTCGACGCTGCGCCCCGTGTCGCGAGCCAGGCCGATGTATTTCGCGTTAGTCATGAAGGCACCTGCGTTTGACCGCCGCCCGTCTGGACGCCGCCGTGTTTATGGGTATGAACCACCACGCCGTTTGATGTGATGCTACCGCCCGAGTGGGTCAGATTTCCTGTCATCTTGCCGCCTTGCTTAATCTCGATAGTGGCGGTGGTGAGTTTGTTAGTGCAGACCACCTCCGGCGTGTCGAGCGTGATGCGGGTTTTCGCCGTGCAGGTAATCAGTGGGGCGGTGACAGCCACCTTATCGGCAGCGTTCACCGTTGCAGACTTAATGCCGGTTGCCAGCAGCGCGCCGGTCTTCGGCTCGTACTCGATCACCGCGCCGTCAGGGAAAGTAACGTGTACGGCATCCGCCGAGGCAGACGGGGCGGGGAATTCATCAGAGAAAACGGCAGGCATCACAAAGGCGGTGTCGAGTTCACCGCCCAGGCAGAACAGCAGAACCTGCTCACCGGCGGACGGTGCCCACCAGGAACGGGAACGCCCCGCGCGGGAGGTCAGCCAATGCAGCCAGTCGGTGACGTTGCCGCCGGTGTTCACGCGACAGGTGCCCGCATCTAAATCCACCTCGGCAACGGTGCCAATGCGGATCAGATTGCGCAACAGGCGCGGAATGTCGTTGTTTGGGATGGATGTATTCATGGATAAAAGAATGCCGCCCTGTCAGGCGGCATACAATTTGAGGCAGGTTGATGGCGGGTGGCACAACGTGGGGATCACTGACTGAGGAGTATTAGCTCAAACTTGAGCTGATACATGTAGTAGGTTGAACATCATCAAATCTCACAGTATGGTGTGAGCGAAGAACGGATATCTGGCTAAATTTAAACTTTGATTTCCATCAATAAAATACAGTTTTTAAATATTAAAATATTAGCTTACAATGGAAATAAAAAGGGCTTACGATATTATTGAAAGCTTCAAATTCTCAAAGATTATATAGGAGATTTAGTGAAATACTATCTTGAAACTAACGCTCTAAGAGCGCTTGGCGGTTCCCTAAAAAATAATGAAAAATTACTTAAGGAGTCTTATACTTCAACGTTCTCACTTTTCGAGTTGACTAAAGGAATTGGTAGAGCTAGAGATAGCGATCGCAGACTAGGTTTGCTCAAATCTCTTCAGTCTGTTGAATTAAGATTTATCGATTTTATGCCATTTGAGATGATGGAATTAGCGTTTAACAACGGTGCGCATGTACATGAGTCGGAGTCAGTTAAAGTTAAACTGCAAGCCATTCTAACAAATACCGAACCGGCACAGCAAGATTACAAAGAAATTACTGAGAGATATGAGTTTGGCACTAAGAGTTTTCAAAGTAATATGACTACAGCCTGTGCTGTTCCTGCTCCCCCTAAAGAAATGATTAAATTAAGTTTAGATCAAATGTTAGGTTCAGAACGTGAGACACCAAGTTACTTTAACAAAGTACCAAAAGACGCGCATCCTTCACGCTTCCTGATGGAAAATTTAAAACAAACTGAGGCACCCAATGTCTTTAGAACATTGTATCCCGAGTCAAATCTCAGCGATCATGAAATATTAAACACTTATAATAATGGTCTAGACTTATTCTTTTTTGCAAATTATGCCTATAATTTAAAAAGAACATGCCTTCGAGAAGCAGCTTCAAAGAACGACCTTCTTGACATACTTCATACGTTATATCTCGTTGATCATGATAACATTATTGTTAGTAATGATGCTATTTTCAACTCAATTCTTCCTAACATTAATTCAATATCAGTTGAGGAATATCGTAACCTTTTATAAGGTTGAGTCAAATTTACGGGTACCAGTGCCATTTGTATGAAATAAGCTAAATATGATGAATATTTCCGCTTCTGGCACTTCTGAATCATGAACTTTCGAATATATGACCCTGATCTCGAATATGATCCGGTCATAATAAGGAACAACAGGCTTCCGTCTAACAGCGCATCGGAGACAAAATCTTATGCTCCAGACATGGTTCTGGTAGAGGCTCTGAGGCTGGACGCTATACCGATTTATTACTGTGGGGCGTTGAGCCGAAGAGACAGTTCCTGTTCACGGTCGAGGTGGTATAATGTGTTTACGTATGTCCCTCCCTCCAGCCGGAGCAGGATGTGAACCCGCCGGTAGCTGTAATGTAAGCGACTTTCCGTAATTTCACGGATATGCCGGGCAGGGCGCTGTCATAGGCCGCCACTGAGCGATAACGGAACGAACTGCGGCTGATCCGCAGCGCAAACAGACCTGCCGTTCGTTGGCCCCGTAATGTGCCTGCAGAACGCGAAGCCATTCGTTCAACCGCGCCCGCGTTAGTTCTTTTTTGCCAGCACGCACTGCAAGTTGCGTTATTGAGGCTCTGGACGGTCACCAGTTTCTTCAGCCGCAGGTTTACCTCTTCCAACTGCCACATGTGCTTAAGTTATAAGGAAGAAATGCCACCTTATTTATTGCACCATATGTAACACGTGGCATCGTAAATGCCCAGTTTAGGGCAGACTTCGGGCACCGGTGTACCTAGTGCTTCAGGGCTAAGATAATCTGCTCTTCGGTGTATCGTGATTTTTCATCGGCACCACCTCCGCTCAGAGGAGTGTATATGACTACGAAATTCTGTTTCTGAATGGAACAGGATTTTGGGATCAGGTTCAATAAGGTTATACAATAACCTTATTGAAGGATAAATAGTTAGCATTCCCTAGTCTGTAAAATTAATTGAGGAGTGGATTTATTCGCGTAGAGAATGAAAGTTAATCGCCAATAATGATTCTATGAAGTGCAGGGTTGATTGTTGATGATGACAGATTAAAATCGGAAATATGAATTGAGTGGCTTTTCCACCCCTCAGTGAAAGCGCTTAATATAATGTTGATATGTAAGCTGTAGGAATTAATGGCCGATGTTACTTCGTTTGAAAGATACTTCAATCGAGGGTTGATTTTAACAGCGTTTGACAATATGTCATATTCGTTCAAAATATCGTTAAGTTCTGAAGGGAAATTGTGATATGGATATCCAGCAGTAAGTTGCCCATCGTCAGAATTTTTTTCAAAATATAGGCCTAAGAAATCTATTTTAGATTGAATTGTTTCTGCATGCTCAATAATGTCCATATCTTCATCGTTCAAAAAAACTTTCAACCATAATGATTTATCGCTCTTTTTCAATAAATCATCATTTCCTTCAAAACTTATTGATACTGTTTCATGAGTTTTTATTTTGGATTTTGATAAATAATTTCTTAATTCTTTTTTCTTAAGATGTTTCCAATACAAGCTAGGTTCTTGAGAGTTGTTATTAAGACAAACTCGAATAATAATAACTGGGTCATTAATGCTTTCCCAGTAAACTATGTTTTTTAGGGGGACAGAAACGCAAGGGGATTCTTCTAGCGTCTTCGCGGTTGTTTTCACCTGCACGCCAATAAACATCCCTGTTGAATGATATTGTTCATCGTAAATTTCAATTTGAGCATCCAATCCCATATCAATATCAAGAATGCGACAAGGCCAGATGAAGTTATTTGAAACCCAATATGCAAAATAAAACTCACCAGCATTACCATTTGCTACCCTCTCAATATAACTCATGCCTATATTTTCATCCATTACCTTCTCCTAAGGGTTAATACGAACTCTTCCTGATATACTAACAAAGTAAAACGCTATCAACATCTGCTTTTGGTACAGAGCTGCCCTTCAGATTAGGTTGGCCCTGTGCCGCAGTCTTGTCAGGTCAAGTCTGAGCTAATACATTTTAGCAATTCATCTTCCACAATCTTCATATCCTCCGCGTCCAGCCCCAACAACGGACGCGCCGGATACTGCATTTCTTTTGCACGGACAGACGGACGATCCCGCAGCCCGTACTGATGCACCTTCGCCATGCGCTGAACCTGGCCGGTAAATTCCACTACCGCATCGTCAGCGGTGCCTCTGGCTTTCATGTATTTTGCCGTGCGCAGTTTGGCGAACATTTCCCGCTTAATGCGGCCTTTCTTTGCCCGCAACGGCTGCGGGCGGCGCGGGGTGAACGGCAGCCCTTCCGGTGTGACCTGCTGCTTAATGCGCTGCTGCTGATGTTTGCGCAGACGCTTCGCAATGGTCGCCGCCATCGCCTTCCGGCTTTGCGGTGACAGCGCGGCAATCAATCCCGCCAGGCGGGTATCAAACGCAGTCAGCTCACTCATGCCACTGACTCACTAACTCGCCGTGCAGGTACAGTTCACGCGGCCTTTCCACCGGCTCCGGCAGCGGCGGTTCCGGAAAATGCTCCACGTACAGACCGGCATCAATCTGTTTCACAATCACGCGCTCGGTGAGCTGCACATCAATAGCGATATCGTAGGAACCATCATCCAGCATATCGGCCTTAAATTTAAATCCGGTCTGCTGCTTTTCCGGCGTCGCCATGATGTCCGGCTGGTTCTCCCGCAGCCACGCAAGGATCGGCACAATAATCAGATCGCAGTCCTGGGCAAAGTTGGTGATCAGCAGTTCTGTCTGATACTGGTATTCAAACGACAGCGAGCTGGCTAACGTGGAAACGATGCGCCCGTTATCCACAAACATCCGCAGGGTGTCGGGGCTGGTTTGCAGCACCGGAACCGCATCAGTTAACGCCTTTCTCAGCTGGGCGGGTTTTAACACGGTGTTCCTCCTGGCATTGTTTGACCGCTTCCACCTGAAGGCCGCAGGCGGTCAGCGCGGCCTCCAGGTTTCTGACGTCACTGCTTAAATCGCCGTTAGTGAGCGGTGAGCTTGCCGGTATCGGGCAGCTCGTTACCGCCGGACAGCCAACGTAAATAATCCGCGGCGCTGGCGAAGGCGGGACGAGCGTGCATCCGGCCAATACCGTCAGGCAGAGGAGCAGCGTACCAATCGCGCATTTCCTGATTTTCATTGAGTAACCTTTGAATTGTGTATTCACGATCCCGTGCCCGCTGACCGGCCTGTGAGAGCTGCGCGCGCAGGCTTTGCTCCTGGCGTTCCCGCGACACGGCATCATCGTTCAGGCGATTAATAACGTTGTCGCGGCTTTCGATTCCGGCGGACAGCGTGCCGATAATCTTCTGTGCCTGCACCGCCTCGGCGTGCAATCCACTGATACGCCAAGTTTGCATCCCCGCTAGGGCAAGGGCGATCAGCAGTAATAAAATTAAAATGCGCATCAGACTCCCCGCTGGCAGTAGGCCAGCTCATTCGCGCGGCGGCGCTCCAGGCCGGTGACGCGGACACCGTTCACGAACACCCAGCGCGGCAACTGTTCGCAGGCTTTTCGCCATTCCCCCTTGTTGATGAAAAACGCCAGGGTGGATTTACACGCCGCCGTCACGCCGACGTTGAAGGCAAAGGACACCACGGCGTCGTACACCGGCTGCGGCATGGCAACCGGCATACATCGGGCAATGCCTTTCTCCACCCGCATCACGTCTTCCACCAGGTTAACGGCGGCCTGACGTTCGCTGATTTGCGTTTGCGGCTTCACGCCTGCGGTGTGCCCGATGCCGTTTGTCCAGACGCCCGCGCTGCACTGATAGGCTGACAGGCGGCATCCTTCAAAATCGGCAATCAGTGCCAGACCGGCGGCGGACGTTTTCAACGTGGGCGTTTGCGGCAACAGCGCAACAATCGCCAGAACAGCGGCGACGGCGCAGCGTCTAACGATTGATGGCTGCATTGATTTCTCCACTGACGCCCATCTGTTTGAGCAGTCGGTAAGTTTTGCGCCGGTAATACCAGTTCACCAGGAAGGTCGCGACGCCGACGCCTGCCCCCACCAGAAAGGCAATATCCTGCGGCGACATTGCGCCGAGCCAGGCAAGAAAGGCCGCGACGCAGTAACAGATAAACGAGGTGATGCGCTCCATGGTCATCAGTCCCAAAGTGAGACGGTTTCACTGACTGCGGCCTGAGTAACATCCGGCAGTTCCACCGCGTAGCCATGGGGCAGAATTGCCCCGCGAGCGGCTAAGCCAACGTTAGCCGCGTAAACCTGTTCCATCACCGACTCGGTACGCCCGTAATACCGCCAGCAGAGCGAATCCACGGTGTCGCCTTGTTCGGCATAGACTTTCATCAGAGCAGACCGATCACACAGTGCGACACGCCAGCGACGTCGCTGATCGCATTGCGGCCATCACGCCACAGTTCATCAACCGTACTTTCGACAATCTCGGCCTTTTTACTGCCAGCATCGGTGGTATCACTGTTCGGATATCGTTCCGCAAGAATGGCAGCCGTAATGGATGAAACCGCCCGCAGGTAGGCACAGACTTTGATACTTTCGTCATCAATCTGGTCTGCCGGGACATCAGCAAGGGTTTTGTATCCCTGAGCCAGTTGTGCAACGCGGTAGCTGTAAAGCTCAGCGTTAACTTCGGTCAGCGCGTACTTAATGACGGCGCGCAGACGTTTGGCGGTCACCGTTCCTTCCAGGCGCAGCGTGTCGCGTAACTCCACCGGACTGATATCCGGCCAGAAGTGCGTGTTTTTGATCGCGGGTTCCGTCGCGGCGTCCGGCTTTGGTGCAGGTACAACAAGAGACATAGTGACCTCTGAATAGGGGACGGTGGACGCCAGCGTTGAACGAGGTCACAGACCTGTCGCGGCTTGCGTGCCGTCCGGCGCGGGGCGCGTTCTGTTTAGCCGTTGGCCGCCTTTTTGATGGCTGATTCCAACCGCTCAATATCCTTTTTGACGCCGCAGTTGCTGTTTAGCTGGAAGGCGCGTTTCAGGTGTTGCAGGGCGAGCGGCAGTTTCTCCGCGTCGCGATACAGGTAGCCGGTGATTTTGTGCAGCTTGGCGCGCACCTGATCTGGCATGTCCTGGCTTTCCGTCAGTTCGATCGTGGTCATCAGTACATCGAGACTGACCGGCTCACCGGCAGCATGAGCGCGGGAGCTCATGTCGGCGATTTCCTCCGCCAGTGCATAACCGGCAGGACGTTTGCCGAACGGCATCGCCAGCTTGTAATGCAGCGCGTAGCGGGCGATTTCCAGCGCACCGGTATAATCACCGGCATCAATCCGCCAGATCATGATGGTCATCAGGATGGCGTCCTGAGCGCCTTTTCCCTCGGCGAGAACGCCCGCCACCCACGGCGCATATTCGGGCAGCATCTTGCGTTTGAGTTCTGCCTTTTTCTCTCCGGAGTAGGCTTTTTTCAGGGCTTTCTGGTCAGCATTAAGCTTTTGCAGCAGCAGTTCATAGCCGGTGGCATGACGCAGCAGGCTGGTATCCTGCTGCGCGGCTTCGATAGCTGACTGCCGCAACAAATGACGTCGGGCAGGGCTGGTCATGACTTACTCCTGAGCTGCCGGTGCGGTAGTACCGGATGCAGTTTTGATGGCGTCAACAATCGCCGAGGTGAATTTGCTGAGTTCAGCTTTTTCGTCCTTGTCATCTGCACCGGCGGTTACCTCGATGTTCTCGATCAGACAACCGCAGCCGTAGTCTTCCACCACGTAATCCTCGTTAATCGATTCGTAGTTTTCGATACGGTCACGTTTTGGTACTTCCTCAACGTGGCGGCGGTGCGTGCCGTCCTGCCAGTAAATAGACAGGTTATCCAGGCGGGTGATCAGCATGGCATTAGCAGGGAAGCCGGGCACACGAACGGCGGGCAGATTGCCGATGCGTTTCTGGCTGACAATCAGGTCGGCGGCCATTGCCTCAGTGTTTGGCTGCTGTTTGTTGATCAGCGGGAAATACTTATCCGCGAGCAGCTTGCGGCCGCAGATCACCACCAGTTCGGTGTCGTCCTGATAGATTGGGTCGATTAGTTCGTTGACTGCATCAAAGACCAGCGCGTCGAGGTTTTTGTACTCACCTACGCCACCGACTTTAACCGCCTCATTGGTCACGGTGCCGTCTTCGGCGACAATCATGCCCATCACTTTGGACGGGGCATTGAGGCGGTATTTTTGCAGCCAGCCCACACCGACATCCTGCAACAGCGGATTCTGAACGCGGTTAGACGTCGGTGCGCGGGAAATACCGTTAAAGCCGACAAGGATGCGATCCAATGCCTGACGCTTAATAATGGCGTCACGCAGGCGGGTCTGAAAATCGTTATATCGCGCCCACAAATCCAGCTTGCTGTACATCCAGTGGAAGTCGTAGTTGGTTTTGGTGCAGTGGTAGCCCTCCTGATCCAGCTTGGTGAAATCAGCTGTTTCACGCTCATCACCCGCGTCAGTGTTGGTGGTACTGGCAATCGTGCCAGTCACACCGACGCCCACTTTCGCGCCCATCATTTCGTCTACCGGAATGATGTTGATGCGGGTCAGAAACTCTGAGGACTCCTGCAATCGCGTCATCAGCGTCTGCGTGACGGACGGCTCGACGTTAAATTTCTTGTCCAGCGTGCCGACGTCAACGTTGTTGAGTTTGGCGAGCTGGGAGAGGAACGCATTGAATTTAAAGCGCGTTTCTTTTTTCATGACTTATTTCCTGAGGGTAAATTAAATATGTCGGATCAGCAGTCGGTCACTGTCTCGTCAGCGCCTGTACCGCCGGTTGCATGTGGGCGCTGGTTAAAGTTCTGCGCCGGTGTCTGCGCAAGCTTGCCTTTCAATTCAATGAGGGCGTCATGCTCGGCAGCGGTGGATTTTTCCAGAGTATCGACGCGGCTCAGCAGGTCAGTCAGGCTGGTTTCATGCTTATCCAGTCCGGTCTGAGCGTATTGAGCGACTTCGCTGACGGCTTCGTGAACATCGGCCAGCCGGGCATCGTCTGACGCCTGCTTACGGGAAAGCTTTTGTTTCACCAGGGCGAAAAGAGAAGGTGTAGTTTCTGGCACATCTTCAAACTCAATCAGTGCTTCGGTGGCGACGGTGAAGAGGCTGTCCGGATCGGTTTTACGACCGGCGAGCGGGTTCTGTTTGGCTTTGCGGCTGAACTCCAGCATTTCAGTGCCGAGGCTTGCGGGGTCATCGGTGACGGCCAGACCGACCAGGTAGGATTTATTGGAATTGGCGAAGTTACGTTTGATCTCCATCGAGGTGTAAACCTTCTGCCCGTCGCCGACCATCTGCGTTAAATCTGCGGTCGGGCTGATCATCGCGTATAGCGCCCATTTGTCATGCAGCAGCGGTTCAGCCGCGTCATCAATTTGTTCGGCTTTCAGCTGGATCACGTCGCCATAGCGGCGGAAATCGCTGGTCGGTAATACGCCTTTGATGTGCTCCAGATTGACGCGGGCACCGTAAGCTTTCGCGCTGTATGTCTCCGCCATTTGCTTGATGTCGTTAGCATCAATTTCGCGGCCGTCGCAGGTGTCGCCTTCGACCCCGATACGGAACCATTTCGATACTTTCTTTGCCATGTAACTGACTCCGGTAATGAGTGTTGAGAACGGGAGTTAGTTTCCAGACAGTCACCGCAGGCCGCCAGCCGATGCGGGTTGTTACCCGATGGCACAACGTGGGCAGCGCGAAAAACGGCTGTTTGGCCGGTAACGTGGCGGCATGAATATTTCAAACTACACCATCATCAGCGACCCGCGCCGACAGGCGGCACTGCTTTACTGGCAGGGTTTTTCTGTGCGGCAAATCGGGGAGATGCTGAGCCAAAAAACGCCGACCGTGCAGAGTTGGAAAACTCGCGATCAGTGGGAGGCCATTGCGCCTATTTCTCGCGTGGAAACCAGCATGGAAGCGCGACTGATCCAGCTCGTCATGAAAGATGTAAAAGAGGGGAAGGACTACAAAGAAATCGACCTGTTAGGCCGACAGATTGAACGCCTGGCAAGGGTTAACCGCTATAGCCACACCGGCAGTGAAGCTGATTTAAATCCGAATGTCGCCAACCGTAACAAGGGCGAACGAAAGGTACCCGATAAGAATGTTTTCAGCGATGAGGCCATTGAGAAACTCGGCGACATCTTCATTGAAACGTCGTTTGAGTATCAGCGTGGATGGCATCAGGCAGGGCTTCAGCACCGTATCCGCAACATCCTCAAGTCCCGCCAGATTGGCGCAACCTTCTACTTTGCCCGGGAAGCGCTGATTGATGCGCTGACCACCGGTCGCAATCAGATTTTCCTGTCGGCCAGCAAGGCGCAGGCGCACGTTTTTAAAAATTACATTATCGACTTTGCGAGACAGGTGGACGTCGATTTAAAAGGCGATCCGATTGTGCTGCCGAACGGTGCACGGCTGATTTTTCTCGGTACCAACGTTCGCACCGCGCAGAGCTATACCGGCAATATATACCTGGACGAATACTTCTGGATCCCTAAATTTCAGGAGCTGCGCAAAGTCGCCTCCGGCATGTCGCTGCATAAGAAATGGCGAAGCACCTACTTTTCCACGCCATCCAGTCTGGCACACAGTGCCTATCCGTTCTGGTCGGGTGAACTATTCAACAAAGGGCGCCGCAATAAGGCCGACAGGATTGACCTGGATTTAACGCACTCGCACCTGTCAAAAGGCGTGCTGTGCGATGACGGCCAGTGGCGGCAGATTGTGACGGTGGAAGATGCATTGTCAGGCGGCTGTAACCTTTTCGACCTGGAACAGCTGCAACTGGAATACAGCCCCGCCGAATATGAAAACTTGCTGATGTGCGAGTTCGTGGACGATCAGGCGTCGGTGTTCCCGTTCGCCGAGTTGCAGGGCTGCATGGTGGACAGTCTGGATGAATGGGAAGACTTTGACCCGTACCTGAAGCGACCGTTTGCCTATCGTCCCGTGTGGATTGGTTACGACCCGTCGCACACCGGCGACAGCGCAGGCTGTGCAGTGATTGCCCCGCCAGTTGTTTCCGGCGGCAAGTTCCGCGTGCTCGAGCGGCATCAGTGGAAAGGCATGGACTTTGCCGCACAGGCCAGAAGCATCGAGGAACTCACCAATCGTTATGCCGTTGAGTACATCGGTATCGATGCGACTGGCATCGGGCAGGGGGTATTCCAGCTTGTGCAGCAGTTCTTTCCTGCGGCGCGTGAGATCCGTTACAGCCCCGAAGTGAAAACCGCGCTGGTACTCAAAGCAAAAGACACCATCAGCTCCGGCCGCCTGGAATATGACACCGGCCATACCGACATCACAGCCTCGTTTATGGCGATCCGCAAAACGATGACCGCCAGCGGCAACCGTTCCACCTACGAAGCCAGCCGCAGTGAAGAGGCCAGCCACGCCGATGTCGCGTGGGCAATCATGCACGCCCTGTTAAACGAACCACTGACCGCCGCCAATGGCGGACAAAGCCCGAACATTCTGGAGTTCTACTAAATGAGCAAGCGCAAATACCGTAAAACCACACAGACCACCACAACTGAAAGCCAGCAGGGCGCGGAGGTATTCAGCTTCGGTGATCCGACGCCGGTTTTAGACCGCCGCGAGATTCTGGATTACATCGAATGCACCGGCAACGGCCGCTGGTATGAGCCTCCGGTCAGTTTCGACGGTCTTGCCCGCAGTCTTCGCGCCGCCGTACATCACAGCTCACCGATTTACGTGAAACGTAATATCCTCGCCTCGACATTTATCCCGCATCCACTGCTGAGCCAGCAGGAGTTCAGCAAATTTGCGCTGGATTATCTGGTGTTCGGGAATGCGTATCTGGAACTGATCCGTAACCAGCTCGGCGAACCGTTACGCTTTGAGGCCGTGCCAGCTAAATATGTGCGTCGCGGAGTGGAAGAGGGGACGTACTGGTTTGTGCATGATTGGAAGGAACCGCATCAGTTTGCGGCCGGTAGCATCTTTCATCTAATCGAACCTGACATTAATCAGGAGATTTACGGGCTGCCTGAATATCTGAGCGCGCTTAACTCTGCCTGGCTAAACGAGGCCGCCACGTTGTTCCGCCGCAAGTATTACCAAAACGGCGCGCACGCAGGTTACATCCTGTATATGACCGACGCCGCCCAGAGCAGCAGCGATATAGATTCAATGCGTAAGGCAATGAGGGACACCAAAGGTTTGGGCAACTTCCGCAACCTGTTCATGTACGCGCCGAACGGCAAAAAGGACGGCATTCAGATTTTGCCTCTGAGTGAGGTCGCCACTAAGGATGATTTCTTCAACATCAAGAAATCCAGCCGTGATGACCTGCTGAGCGCGCATCGCGTTCCACCGCAGATGATGGGGATCATTCCTGATAATGCGGGCGGGTTTGGGGATGTGGAGAAGGCGGCGCAGGTGTTCGTTAGGAACGAGCTGACGCCACTGCAGGAGAGGATGAGAGATTTAGATTGTTTGTTTGCAACACAAGTAATTTCTTTTCAATCGTATGTATTGGGCTAAAAAGACAACGTTAAATTGAGACTTTAAGGAGTTAATTAAATTTTATAACTACATGATAAGTAATGGTATAAATGAGTTTTCCACATGGCACAACAAAAAATCATGATAAAAACACTGTATGAATATACAATAATAAAAAGCTTAACTTATAGGAATGTACATGGTTAGCCAACCTTTACCAGTTAGCAACTATCAACTTTATCAAGAAGATGCCGTTCAATTGCTCAAAAATATGCAGTCGGGGTCAGTTAATTTATTTATAACAGATCCTCCTTATGAGTCCCTGGAAAAGCATCGAAAGTCAGGTACAACAACGAGATTATCTTTGAGCAAGCGTTCAAGTAATTTTTGGTTTGAGATTTTCCCAAATGATAGATTTGAAGAGTTGTTCATTGAAATATATAGGGTTTTAAAAAACAACAGTCACTTTTATCTTTTCTGTGATCAAGAAACGGCCTTTTATGCTAAACCGATTGCTGAATCCGTAGGTTTCAAGTTTTGGAAGCCGTTAATTTGGGACAAAGACCGCATAGGTATGGGCTATCATTACCGCGCGAAATATGAATTTATTTTATTCTTCGAGAAGGGTAAGCGTAAAATCAACGACTTATCAATTCCTGATATTATTAAAGTTCCTAGGCTCGTAGGACGATATCCGACTGAAAAACCGACACAATTATTGGAAATTTTGATAAAACAAAGTAGTATTGAGGGAGAAACTATTTGTGATCCCTTCATGGGTTCATGTTCAACTGGTGAAGCTGCACTTAATCTTAAAAGAAGATTTGTAGGTAATGATAAGAGTGCAAATGCTTTTTCTATAGCTATTGAAAGACTTAGCAAATTGTAAGGATTACAATTATGGACTACACAGAATGCCCTTGGCCTGACGATTTCCCAAAAGACGTACCACCATTTGACGCGCTTGATGCTGCTGGGATTGCGTATAGAATAGTCAAAACGGATCCGCCAGATGAGTCAGACTTTGTGGGACATAATCGCGAGCCTTATGTTAAGAAAGATAAACTCCTTACGGCTTCTGATTTCGGTACTTCGATGTTTCAAAGTCTTGATAAAATTAGGGAACTGAAGGGTTTTCATAAGCCGCTTAGAGAGAAAAGGATTGCATGTGGAACCCTCGTACCAATCCATGGAAAGATGTCTCTTCCTAATAAAAAAACTCATTTTGAAACATGGTTGAGAATGAAAACTAAAATTGAAATTGCCTTTAAGGTTTTGGAGTAATTATGTATTACTTACCAAAAACTGAAGAACTAGGGGTCCTTATAATCATAAAAACTTTTAGTTTTTACGATGTTCCACGAACTTTTTTAGCGTTTTCAAAATCAAAAAAACAGCATTATTTAGCTCATTGGGTTGACGAGTCTGATTATGATGATTCTTGGTATTACGTTGCTGTCAATGAATTAGAAATTAAAAATCTTGAATCCGGGTTTATACAAATAAGAGACTTCTTTTTATATAAAAACGTAATAAAAATAAATACACCTTTTAATTCTGAACATGCTTACATATTCGAGCTGCTTAGTATTGAAAATGTGGATTTAGACTTATTACCTCCGATAGGATATCATATCGTTCAAAACGAAGACGGGGAGCATGAAGTTGGTTATGATCCAGCTTTAGCTGATGAACTAAGTTCTGTTCATGAAGTTCGAATTTTCAGAGAAAATAGCAAAAAAGATATTGAATGGGAACCGGTACAAAAAATTATCGGATCTTGGAATAAGCTTTATGCTTCTATTATGAAGAGAATGAATTTTGATGATGCTTCCTTGGTTCCACTTTCTGCAAGTCTAGGTTCTTATAAATCAAAGTTCCGCGCTTCTAATAACAAAGAAATGTTATGTAATTCATTGAAGTTGAATGAATTACTTAAGAATAAGAATATTCAACCTGAAGAGTTGGAGCAGCTCAATATAGATTTGGATATTTTTGAAGAGTTACTTTCTTCATTAAGAGAATTTAATTATAAGTTTGAATTGCGTACAAATACTGGAGCTAGCATTGCACTCATAGATGCAAAATCCATAAAATCTACCCAAGAAAGAATAATTGAGCATAATCAAAGGTTTATATCTAGCGAGTTGATACCGCAAGCCAATGATCTTACACGCTTAATGAAATTGGTAACTTGCGTTGCTGATAATTCTCCATTTAATGACGAATCAGAAGGTATTACACCAAGGCAAATAAATTACTATAAAAGAGCAGCAAAACTTTTAGGTCTTTTAAAAGAAAATGGTTTTGTTCTACTTCCTCTTGGATGGAAACTGTCTATGGAGGAAACTTATATAGGGAAGTTGCGCATTTTTGCTGATGCATTTGAAAATTCTGTTTGTGGCTGGGCATGGATGAAATACTGTAATGTTGATAGGATAATTGATGTTGATCCTGATAGCGCGACTGAATTTTTAATTAATAACTCTAGTGGGCTCAGTGAAGATACAGCTAAACGCAGGGCGACTTCCTTAGAAACGTGGGCAACTGAATTTAAAAAACTTAAACCTTTAAATTAAATTTCTGAGCGCCAAACCTTCGTGTGGCGCTTAAATATTTAAGACGGAAACCCCGCTATAAATCATCTCGAGAATAATTTTATATATTACTAATTACCTTTAAAGCTAACGCACTCTGCGGGCTGGCTATTATTTTTTATAATTAAACTCTATCTCTTTGCATAACTTATTATATTTTTTTAGTTTTTCACCACATCAGTTTCTTAACTGTTAAGAAAATTATTAAGTGCTTAAACAAAAAAATACATTCCACTTATCAAGCGCGCAATGCTATCCCCGCCACGCCTGCCCGCTTTATGGGGCGCTTTTGATGCAGTTGCGTGATCCACTGTGATCCACGCCAGCACTGGTGTCGCGGGGAGAAAAGAGCAGGGCGATCACAATGCAAAATCATGCACTCACTGCATGCAGAGCTTACAAAGAGAGATCGCCCGCAATCCTGGCTATTCTTCATCGTCGTAAACAGAGAATGGCACTGACGGCGTATCTGCATCATCCAGAACGCTGTCGGCCATATCAGAGATCATTTCCATCACCAGTGCGTAGTCGTCATTTCTGCACTGGCCTGACTGTGCGATGTCAGCCATAAGCCGGATTTTTATCAAAGCCATCTTTAGCTCATGAGAGGATACCATTACTCACTCCAATGCACTGTTTATTTATACAGTATAATATTACCATTCCTTAACAAATTCCAATAAAAACTGAATGTTACTTTTTAACCAATAGCTTAGATGAATGTTTAAACAGTCCTAGTCGTCATAAAATTCCTGCCAGTCCATTAGAGGGGGGTGATGGATCACAACATCACCAAAACTGATTTTGGCTCCCCGGGTTAATGCTTCCAGCTCCCATCTTTGAGCTTTGATATCGTTTTTAAGCAATTCTTGTTCAATCTGAGGCAATCGCGCCCGTTCTTCAGCAGTCAATCTTGCTGATGGGGCAACATCGCGCCCCTTCGTTGGGTCAAAACTTCGCTGCGCCTTGCTGACTTTCGGCGTTTCTTCACGTATACGCGCCACAATCGCCCTCACGGCGGCAGTGTCTGTCCAGTCAATAACTCGCAGGTTGTCAGAATTGGACGCTGTAGGCGCACCCCCAGCCTGGCTATCGAGCCTATTTGCGGATTGTTTCTTTTCACCTAACCCACAGTTATTGACAGGACTCCGAGGCGCGCCGGAGGCGCTTTTTGAGGTCAAAACCTCAACGTCAACGGCAGAAGAAACAATGCGCCATTGAGTTGTACGGGTTTCATAAACACGCGAGTCGCCGAGGTGGGGCGCAAAAATGCCCACAACCTTTTTCACTTCTTCATCGTAGGCATTCAACTCGTCAGCCACGCGACGGGCTACACGCACGGTCTGATCGTCGCGAGGCACATTAGCGCCGCCCTGGGCTGATATGTACGCCATAAAATTACCGGCATCAGCAGCAGCGCGGACGGCTTCCACTTCTTCGTCAAAGGTTTCGGTCAGGCTGATGGAACGGATGCGGCGGCACTCACGGTATGAACCCATGGTAGGCAGGCCGATAGGATGAAACTGCGGTATACGCCAGGTAGCAGCCCAGGCAGTAACAGCAGCCGCGGAGTCAGTCAGCAACTCGCCGGTTTCGTGGTCGCGCTCGCCTTCCAGTGCATAACCGTCGATGTTCTTTGCGATGTATTTAGCAATATAGCCAGCCGCGCCGCCACGGTTCATGTGCTTACAGTCAAAACGATTCTTTGCCGCCCCGCGCTCGTCACCGTCTTCTTTCATGGCGTATTTGCGCATGATATCGATCACGCGCTGACGCATGGCGGGCTTGGTGAATAGCATCATGTGCCAGTGCGGCGTCGCGTCGTGGTGGGGTTCGACAACGCGCATCCCATAAACGGACAGGCAGCTATCCTTGAACGCAGTGCGCATTTTGCTCCAGATCCCGCACAGATAACGCTGCGCATCTTTCGGGGTATAGGCTTCTTTGTCCCAGGCGTGATTTCGCTGAACGCGCTTTTTATCGCCCTTACCCACCATTCGGGTCGGGTGATATTTGGAAGGCGTGGTGATGGTCAGGAACATCCCGACGTCGCCATTCGCAGCAGCATATTTTTCAGTGCCGGCAATCGTACTCATTAGCTCCATGCGGCGGATTTCTGGGTTTGAAATACTTGCCATCACTTTGTCGATCAGACTGAAACGCTCGCCGGTTTCGATGTTCTCCAGGTCGCAGCTTTTCAGGTAGTCGAGATTCGAGAGACGGCGCGCACGTACTTCACGGATAGCCTGCTTACTGGCATACGGGGAAGCATCGCGGTTCACTTTGCCGATGGCGATCAGCAAAGATTCACGCCAGCGGGTGCGCTGGCCTTTCAGCTGGCGGAACCACCAGTCCGGATTAACCAGGCGCGACATGGCAGCGATAGCGGAAACAGCATCCAGTTTATCTTTGCAATACCTTGCCCAATACATCGGTGTGATATTGAAAGCCTGTGCCATACCTGCAATTTCGCTATATAGCTCGCACTGGGTATCACTCTCAAAAAGAATCGAATTATCCCCGTTGTATTGAGCAAGCAAGTGATCGCAACGTTCTTCATAAATTACTTTCAAATGTCCCGCAATGTCCTGGGCAAACCGGCGCAGCGGTTTATCGCTCATGCTTGGCAGGCTGTGATAAGTGTCTGCCTCAGACATGAATTTCATGGAGGCTTTAACATTCATTGCATGAGCGGCATTAACCGCTTCGACGCGGGGAAGGATGCTGCGGCCAAGGGTATAAACCAGGTATTTGTTGGCGACGTGAATGCCCTGAGTTTTCAGCAGATACGCATGGCGACCTGTGAAAATTTCCCGCAGGTCGGTAGAGAGGGCTTTTACTCTGATTAAAACAGCTTGCCCCTGATTGTATTCATCACGGGTAAGCGGTCTTTCGAGGCCAGAAACGGCCTGGCGTGGTTTATTCCAGGGAAACGCCCAGACTTCGGGCGTTTTAATCTGAGGGGTAAAACGGCTGGTCTGCATTACATACCGTCTTTGATATCAATGACCAGATAGCCAGCGTTAATACCGGCCAGGATGAGTAATGCCACTGAGAAAACGATCACTTGTTTCCTCTGTAATGTCTGGCGTTCAACTCGGCGAGTTCTTTGCAGTAGACACAAAGCTCAACACCTGGAAGAGCTGCTCGGCGTTCCTCCGGTATTGGGCGGTCACAGTCGATGCAGAACATTGCGGAAACACCTGCAACAGTTGCGCGGGCGGCTTGGATTTGGGCGGAAAGGACGAGATCAGCGCGCTCCTGGGCGGTGTCAATTACATCAGCCATAGTTACGCCTCCGCTTCACTTTGAATTCGGTTAGCTTCGATGCGGAGTGCTTCAGCAGCTTCAATTCCTGTCATTTCACGTTTGAGAATGAAACTGGCAATCGCTTCAAGGCGACCGGCAAACACCACCGCTCTATTAGCGCGTTCTTCATTACGAGCAGTGTCGAGCATCAACGACAAATCAAGAACTGATGTGTAATCGCGTTCTGGTGAAGCTAAATCAATGCCCATAACTGGCAAACCAACAATATTCTGACGGGTGTTATCAATCATATTTTTCATGCAGAACTCCTGTTTTTGGGCAAACGAATGCCCGGCGAGTTGACGCCAATTAGTTTGAATACGGGTTAGTGTTTAATATTTATCTTGCAATCATCATCACTGATAAATTTCGGCAGTGATTCAGTTAAACCAAGCAAAGAATTTAGCGCCGCAACTACTTGATGCCTTTCCGTCGGCGTTAATTCAGCAAACTTCATCTCAAGATGGCGACGAGATAAGCGAGCATGAAAACAGATTGTTCTACGCATATGCAGCGGCTGAGTATCAAATGTTTCCTGCGCTACGTTCTTTCTAAATTCAAACATCTCTTTAATTCTAGAAAGATGTTTCTTGCCTATTTGAATATGTTCTTCATTCACTAAAGACATAATCACCTCAACTAAACAGACGCTTTAAAAGCGGTTTTGAATTTCTCACGGCCTGCGGGGCAGTGGCTTGTGACATTGAAGGGTTCCAACGCTTTCCACCTGGCAATTCAATGCAACCATGGCCGAAATGGCGAGAAGGACTTTGCTGTTTTAAAAATGGAGCAATAGAAACAGCCATATTCACATCAGCCCATTTGTCGTGACGCTTGCAATAGCACCAACTGCAGATGCCAGGGCAGGGGATGCCTGTACTCGGCCTTGAACAACTAAACCGATCAATGACAGATGACGAATACCGGCATTAACACCTTCGAGTAAGGACATACGACGCTGAGAACTGACCGTACCACCTTTCACTGCATCAGCTGCAATAGAACCTACGGCGGCAGTTGCCTGTAGTGCGTAGGTAGATAGATTAGAAGTAGCAATCTCATTGACCGGAACAGACGGCAGGCAATTAATCTGTGCCAGCATGCCATCGAGAAGGGTGGCATCCTCTGTCAAATCAGTGATTAAAAGAACTTCCTCACAGGTAAGCTTGTGAGGTTGCTCGGGGTTAAACTTATTGCGCAGGATTTGGGGCTTAGTGCCCATCAGTGCTGCAAGTTCGGTAAGGTTATGACGATTCACAAATGCCTTACATGCATCGTCAAAGTGAGCGTGTTTGGAAACGCGATAATCAAACATTGTTAGTCCCTGCTAGTTTGAATAATCTGACTCAACGATTTATGTAGCGGCACTTGATGGCTTGTTGACGGTTTTTCTCACGCCAAGCTTCGAGATTGATCAGGGCATTGCCATGACGTTCCATTACAACAGTTTGCATTTGACCTGTTTTTCTATTTTTGCGTTGCTGGGTTATTGTGGTTGAAGGCGTAGGGGCAAGCAGGACTACGCCATTGGCGATCCACTTTTCGAGAACTGCGGAGCTGATGCCGTTAATTGCAGCAAAATCTTTCTTTGAAATTGTCGGGGAGTTCGTGAGGGTGGTCAGTTGCAAACTTATTGAGTTCACGATAGTTGCAGACAGGGCTGACTCCAAGGCAGGCAGGAGTTGGGAAACGACGGAGTTTAGAAGCTCCTTAGAAAGCGGCGTCTTATCGGTAGGTACTTGAATTGCATTTTGTTGAGACATACAGCAATATCTCCTTTCTCAGTCATTTGAGTTCTATTGTGTTACATGTGGTGTGATTGCATCTTAGATCATCAAATGAGTTTTTGTAAATAACATTTGTGTATTTTGGTGGTGTATGGATTTTAGCGAGGGTAGTTCTTCTGAAATTTTAGGACGCCTTTCAACTGCCTATGGCGTTGAAACACAAAAGCAACTTGCTGAAAAATTAGGGGTTTCAGCTGCCAATGTCAGTAATTGGGTGCAGCGCAACAGTGTTCCAGGTAGTGCTTTTGTACGATGCGCTCTTGATACAGGGTGTGATTTATCGTGGTTAGCAACAGGTAAGATTGCAAATGCAAATATTAGTAACTTACCGTCAGCGAAACTATCTAGAAGGGAGTATGGAAAAGTATTGCTCCAACAAATCATTTCTAATGGTGGAAGGCCAATTATCAAGCGGGTTATGGATGCATATGGATTTACTACTCAAAAAGAGCTTAGTGAATATCTGGATATCTCTACAGGTACGATAAGCACTTGGGTTAGACGAAACTACTTCCCTGGCGAAGTTGTGATCACATGTGCTCTTGATACTGGCAGGTCATTAGACTGGTTAGCAACGGGTAATACTAGTTTAGCTGGAGAAAATAATAAAAATGAAAGGCTGTCTCAACACCTGACATTAAAGAAAAAAAAGCTGTCAGGAGGGAAGATTGAAGATGATGGTGAATGCATAATTGACCGAATTTTCTTATCTGAGAGTTTTTCTGAAGAAAATACTTACCTGCTTATGTCCGGGGTTAGTAATTGGTTGGTAAGTACATCATTCAATGACCTTTGTAATGGAATGTGGCTACTTGATATTGATGGTGCTTTAGATGTGTATACTGTTTCCAAACGCCCATTAAACAAAGTATTTCTAAGCCGAAAAAACTCAGAGTTTGAATGTTATGTAAGTGAGATAGGCGTTAAGGGAGTTGTAACAACATTGTTTGATAAAATTTTGTAAAAAACTGATGAATGTATTATCAAAAAAAAATGGATACACATCAATATGAAAAATATCTCAGAGGCAAATCGTCCAGAATTGGTTGAATTCTTTTTAAGGGATGATAGTTACTGTAATATACCACTACCTTCTTATATTTCATTTTCCAAAATGCTTAACGATATTTACTCCATAATATCGCAAAAATCTAGCCCCTTTTACATGAAAGTATTAAAACCAAAGGATGCTAAGACTAGCAATATCAATCATGCTGTTTTTTGTAATAAAAACAATGGATTGTCATGGCGTAAAGTAACACTAATTAACCCATATTTTTATGTGCACTGTGTGGTTGTGCTTACTAGTGATAAAATTTGGCCAGAAATCAAGGCCAAACTTGAACTGTATTTAAATAACAAAAAAGTAAAACCTATCAACATTCCGTTTTTAAAAGATAGAAACTCGGGGAGTGGGGTTTCGCAAATAATAAAAAACTGGTGGAGTCATTTCGAAAATGAATCAATAGGGCTTTCTGTAAAATATAATTTTGTAGCTAATACTGACATTTCAAACTGTTATGACTCAATATATAGTCATTCACTGGAGTGGGTGTTTGGTTCAAAAGAGGAATCAAAAAAAGGCCATGGTGGCTCGGTAGGTTCAGAGATTGATAAACTCATTCAATTGATGAATGAGGGGCAGACAAACGGAATTTTAACAGGATCTGAGATTTGCAATTTATTCGCAGAGCTTGTTCTCGGAGATGTAGACTTAAAGCTGGTAGAAAGAATGAATTCGTTGGGATTTGATAATTACCAAATATTAAGATATAGGGATGATTATAGAATTTTTTCTCATACAGAAGTAGAATGTATGCTGATTTTGAAGGAGCTTTCAGAGATTTTGCAGCAATATGGATTATCTCTTAATGCGAATAAAACATTTGTCTCGAATGACATAGTTGCATCATCTGTAAAAAAAGATAAAATAAAAACAATAACTTCACCTTTACCTAAAGACATTTCAATACAAAAAAACTATTTTTCATTTATGAACTGTCAAAAGAGATTGGCCATACGAAAATAATAAATAAATATTTAAATGAAATAATTTTCGAAATCAAAAAGAATGGGATCGATTATAGTTTTAATTCAATTAACGCTGTTTGTGGCATTGTAATCAACCTAATTGTTATTAATTCCAGTGTATACCAATCTGCAATAGCACTTCTAAGTTATATTTTGACCTCATCTAGTAAAGAGTTTCGTGTTGAAATAATACCGCTATTACACGCCAAAGTTTCTAAGCTTCCAAACACTTACTATTTTAATATATGGTTCCAGAGGTTGGTGTTACCATTTAAAGATGACCTTGGAATCGAATTGAAAGATCATATTTTCAAAAGTAGCGATAAACTATGCGATTTAATAAATAAAAGAATTGTCCATCAAATACATGCTGATTCAATTGGAATATGGGATTATAGTTTCATTTCTAAACTAGGTGTGTCTGGGAAGAAAGTGGATGAGCTTTTAGAGATTATGAAAGAGGATAACATTCTAATCCAAAATGAAGTTGATGAGCTTGGCCATGTATTTAAAGATCATGAGTTTGATTTTTTTGCTAATGAACAGTCTAATTAATTTTGCTAACTTTATAAGTACAAAGTGAGGAAGACGATGGATAATATAAGCACTTTATCAGCCTTGGACGACAATGAACTTACTGTTTTTGGATTTGTTGACTCAATTGAGCCATCTGAAGTCAACAATAAATATTCTAGGCTTAATGTAATATTTGATTCTGCCTCAGTTGAAAAAGTCATAGAGAGTAATGGTGTTGCTGAATCCTACGATGATGTTTATATTATAAGGATGATGACCACTACGAAAAGATTTAAGAAAAGGTTCAATATAAACCCTGGAAATATAAAAGAGGGAGAGTGGTATAAAATCACGTTAAAGACAAGGAAAGGTGAACCACCTGCGTGGATTCTTTCTAATGTAAATAACTTCTCGGGGCCGTATAAGCGAACCAATGTTATTAAATTTGAAAAAGTAGATGAAAACACTACAGTAGGTACTAATGGTCAGTTAGCCTTAGATAGTCTAGATTCTATGTGCAACTTTATTCCCCAAAACCCTATCATCAGACAAAGCAATTTTTTCGTTCATAATTCGGAAGATATTTTCGTAAGAAAAGTTGATGTCGGGCAAGGTTGTTGTGCTACGTTTCATACCGATAAAGATACTGATTCAGAAATAATAGGATATTATGATGTAGGGTTTCCTCTTCCTTTTAATAAAAAAACTTTCCCGCCTAAATTTGTTGAGGATTCACGAGTTCCTGATAGAGGGTTTATATTGCTATCTCACTGGGATTATGATCACTATTATTTGGCATTGTCTATCAGCAAAAAATTACAAACGTTAACCTGGTTTGCTCCCCTTCAACCGGGTGGGGTAATGGCAACAGTATTTAAAAAAAATTTAGGAGCAAATCTTCATATAGTAACGGCACCTAGATTATCTTTCGATAACAACATCGAATACATCAGGTCGACATATGTAGGTAGTGATTTAAATAATTCCGGATACTACATTCGGATCATTTATAAACAATATGTGGCTCTCATGGCAGGTGATATTGATTACACATATATTGCGGCTGCTGATAAAATAAATATTAATGCGTTGGCGATATCTCATCATGGTGGAAAAGGCTCTAATAATCCCCCCGCTTGTTCATCTGTTTTAGGGTACGCAGTAGTTTCTTATGGATATGATAATTCATACCATCATCCTTACGACGCTAATATTAAAGAACATCATGTGGTCGGGTGGACAGTTCTTAGTACCGCTGAAACGTCATCCCTACCTCGAGGCGATCGATGGCTATACTAGTCACACGGCTGAATTTTTAAAAATATAACTTGTCGCCATTTTATCGCCAGTGCAGGCCGAAAGAACATGCAACATTCTGTTTTATAATGATTTATATTGTAATTACTCGTATTCGGTCTTTTTTTTGCCTGTTTTTCAAATCAAAAAATTGCAATCCAAACAGTCAATTAGCCGATTTTCACTTACCTTCAGTATCCCCGATTTAGACTTTCTCTCTCCATTGTAGCTATGATGCTTTCATACTCTATTTGCATGACCTGACAGGGCGAATTCTATGCTGATTTATAATGTTTTTGGTCGCCACCTTGCTGTTAAAAAGACTTCCGGTGGATGGCAAGTCTTCCGTGCGGATTTGGCAGAGAGAAAGTTTTCCAGACTTTATGACATCATCATTCCTGATGAGATGACTGAGGATGAGATTCCCGGCTGGTTGGGGGATATTTTTCATGAGGCGGCCAATGAAAGGCATCCGGATGTCAGGCGGGTGGAATAACCGGGCAAGGCATTGCTGAAGAGCGCTCCCAGATTTCAGATAAAAAAAAGCCCGCTCGGGGCGGGCTGAAAGGGGTAATGCGAGGGTCTTACACACTATGAAGGACAGTTCACAGTGGACACAGGAGAAGAAACTTAGTCTTCGGGAGTTAAAGTAACAAACTCAATGTCGATTTATGTCAAACCTTCGTAAGTTTCTTTCCCTACTTGTAACTCTGTCAGAACATTATTTACTCAGGCGCTATACTCATAATATTACTCTCGATAAATCAAGGGACTGCTGCGGCACAACCGGGTAAGGAGCATTATGCGATATTGGGTTAGCCTGATTGTGATTTTAGCTGCAGCGTATTTCTGCAGTCCGTGGTTAAACCGCCATGTGCCTTCTGAATATAATCCTTTCACCCCGCTGGTTATCACTGACCCTCCGAATCTGATTACCCGGTACAAATTAAGAAAGCTGGATAATAATCCTCACGAATGTCTGGCCGCACTTGAACGTGCTCAAACTGAAGGCGCTATCCAGTTCAGTAATGCAGAGAATATGGGAGGAAAGTGTCCGCTGACTGATCCCGTTCGTGTTCGCGGTTTTGGGGATGTTGCACTGAGTTCTAGCTATCTGGCGAGCTGTCGCCTTGCCCTTAGCAGTGCGATGTTTGTCGGGCAGGTGGCGAAGCCCTTGGCTTCTCAGGAGTTAGGTTCACGGCTGGTGAAAATTGACCATCTGGGCAGTTATGCCTGCCGGAACGTTTACAATAAACCCGATGCACGGCTCAGTGAACATGCGACGGCTGAAGCTCTTGATATCGCGGGTTTTGAGCTGGCGGATGGCCGACATTTAACCGTGTTGAAGCAGTGGCCTCAGACTGGCACTGAAGCGCAGTATATTCATACATTGTTCACAGAGAGCTGTCCGTTTTTTGGAAACTCTATCGGTCCGGATTATAACGCAGCGCATGCGAATCACTTCCACTTAGGCATGCGCTGGTTCGGATTTTGCCGCTAAGCTGTGAGGTCGTTAATCTGCCAGATAACGCTCAACCAGGCGAGTCCAGTAGGCTGCGCCGAAGCTCAGGCTCTCATCATTAAAGTTGTAAGCCGGATTGTGCAAAACGGCGCTGTCCCCGTTACCCAAACGAAGGAAGCACCCCGGCTTTTGCTGCAGGAAATAGGCAAAATCTTCACTGCCTGAAATGGGTGGCAGATTATCAATCACATTTTCTTCGCCCAGCAGTTCTTTTGCCACTTCGGTTGCAAACGCTGTTTCCTTATCATGATTCACCAGCACCGGGTAGCCTGGCACATATTCAATTTCTGCTCTTGCGCCGTATCCGGCTGCATGATTATCCACCAGCTGACAAATGCGCTGTTCGAGGATTTTACGTACTTGTGGATCAAACGAGCGGACGCTCATTTCCAGACGGGCTGTTTCCGGGATGACATTCGCCGCATGGCCGGAGTGCAATGAACCGATAGTGACCACTGCCGTTTCATTTGGGTCGATGTTGCGTGAAATGACCGACTGCAAGGCAACAACCAGACTGCCGGCAACCAGAATGGGGTCAACGGTCATGTGAGGGCGGGCGGCATGACCGCCTTTTCCATGGATAGTGATATTGACGGTGTCGCAGGCAGCCATAAACGGCCCTGATCGGAACATCATTTTCCCGACCGGATAGCCCGGGTGATTATGTAAGCCGTAAACGGCATCACAAGGGAATCGCTCAAAAAGTTGTTCAGCCAGCATGCGCTCAGCGCCGCTGTTGAAACCGATTTCTTCTGCAGGCTGGAAAATAAGATGTACGGTTCCCGAGAAGTTTTTGCTGCGTGCCAGTTGTTCGGCTGCACCAAGCAGCATCGTAGTATGTCCGTCATGCCCGCACGCATGCATTTTGCCTGGATTCTGGCTGGCGTAACTCACACCTGTTTGTTCAGTTATCGGCAAGGCGTCCATATCGGCACGAATCCCGATACTGCGTGAACCGTTGCCAAGTGTCATTGTGCCGACGACGCCGAAGCCGCCAATGCCCGTCGTCACCTGAAAGCCGAGAGATGCTAACCTTTCAGCCACGAGCGCAGCCGTTGCTGATTCTTCATTGGAGAGCTCCGGGTGTTGGTGCAAGTGTTGGCGAACTTTACGCAGCTCAGGAATAAGGTCGGCTACGTCAGCGATGGTGCAAAGTGATTTATTATTCATTTTTAGATATCTGTTTTTGCCTGAAGAAAATCCGGTGAACTGACCGGCGCCACGTCGTTACATCAGACAGAATGCAATGTGGAATCACCGCTTGCAATCAATTAATCAGGCCTGGAAAGAGGTTTTCAGATATGTGGAATGTTCAATTCAATAACGCTATGTAACTGATGTAACGCGCTAAAGTTTATTACGTGACGTTACGCAAGAATCAACTTTGACCGTGGACGGTATTCCCTGATGTCTGTAACTTCATGAGCTGCAAAACGTTGGATTGCGAGGTCTTAAGATCAGGCAAATGGTTTTCCAATCGCCTGAGCAAAATATTATAAGAGATGAAGGTTTTTTTATAAGAAGGTGATCAGGCTGGCAGGTAGCTGATTGAATGCTCCAGAGAGTCGCATTTGGAATCGATGAGGACATTCCAGACACCTTTGTAGGGGATCCCTACATAAGCCGTATTCTGATCATTAACTGTCAAAATATCGCCGAAACCAGAGTGACGTCCTTTTTGCTCAACTTCACTTTCACACATCAGGTGTATGTGACATTTTTCTGAACAACGTATGACGACAGTGTCGCCACCAAACAAACTCAATCTGGCTCGAACAATAGGCATGACTTTTCCCCAATTAGATAAAGCACCTGAAATACGCTGTAACCGAACACTGCCAGGTTTTACGTCACCCAGACGGGAGTGATATTGGTCACACAACACTCATTTATCTATAAAACCAGACAAAAGCTGGGGAAATAATGACTTTAATCAAAAGTTATAAGAATCTTTCAGAGATTAATAATTCGCCATTTTTATGCCTGTAACCAAAAATGATCCTATTTTTAAGAAAGAAGTAAAAATGTAATTATGAGGTTAGCGGAATGTGCTGAATCAAATCGGATGGTAACATCTGTAGAGTACCTTTCGGTGCAGTGATGAAGTGTATTCATTCGTTACAGAGTAATAAATTAGCTGCTTTTTCTTTCACAAGCTGACACCCTATAGGCGTATAACATGTGCGCGCGTTTGAAATTGATTATTATCGGATTTATTACCGTCCCACACGCCCATTTTGCGGGCGATGAAGAAAAAGCGCGCGCAACACTTTCCTATTTTATCCAGTTATAAGGGCATCGGATGAATTGCTCCGAAAAATTTAAATACATCAGAAATTTCAGTGCGTTAACCCTGGTTCTGAATGCTTTTTTTACCATGCCGGCACATGCGGACGACGCGCAGTTACGGGCATGTGGCAATGCAAAAACCGCCAAAGACTGTCAGCTACCTTTCCAGCAAGGGCTTTCGCCTGTTCAGGTCGGACTTTCGCGTGAACCACAGTGGGGCTACGTGGATACCACCGGGCACATGGTCATCAAACCTGATTTCAGCGAAGCGCGGGGGTTTGTTAACGACCTGGCTGCGGTGAAAAAAGGCGACCAGTTCGGATATATCGATAAAAAAGGCCACTGGGTTATCGAGCCGCGTTTTACGCGTGCTACAGATTTTAATGCCCAAGGGACTGCCTTAGTGGTGACAGATAATCGTCTGGCGCTCATAGACAAAAAAGGCGCAGTGATTAAAACGCTGCCATTCGCCGTTGCACTCGACAGCCGTGGTTTTGCCGGCGGTCAGGCCCTGGCAAGTGTCCAAACGCAGGTGTCACCTGCGTTGTGGAATGCTTGCACCGATCGCTCTCTTTCTTTACCTGATGATGTTATGGCGCTCGATTTGCCACAGTCAGGGTTAATCCCCGCCAAAAAACGTGATTCTTCAGAAGAAGGTTATTGGGGCTATCTCGATGAGAACGGTGACTGGGCGATAAACCCGATGGTGCTTAAAACGCGGGATGAACCACAACTTAATGGTGACGTAGTTGCGGTAAAAACCAAGAATCTTTGGTCATTTGTGGATCGTCAGGGTGTTGCGTTAAATAAAGAGCAATACAAATCTGTTCGACCGCTTGCTTCCGGCAGCTGGCTGGTGACGGGGAATGATAACAATAAACAGTTACTCAGCAGCAAGCTGGAGAAAGTGCAGGATATTCCTGCTGATCAGTCTGAAAACATTCTGGTCTGGGGAAAAGCAACGCTGGGTACGGGTAGCAAAGGCATTGTTATCATCGGTGCAGATAATCAGATTGTTTCGCTGAAAGTGAATAAGCCGCAAGTGCTGCAGCAGGGAAATCATCTCTGGGTTATGCAAACTGAAGGCAAGGCACCACAAGTCGCCCAGATTTATGACAACAATGGTGTAGCGCTTCTCAATGATGCCACCCTTACTGCTCTCAAAGACTACCAGCTGCGGCCATTGGGTACAGTGGCGATCACAGATGATGTCACTGCACTGCCAGAAACAAACGGCGATGTGGCACACAGTCTCCCATGGGCGGTTCTGACCCCCGCGGATGCCAGCAAACCGCCTGCCATTCTTAACTCGCAAGGTAATGTTTTGTCTGATCCCCAATGGGCTTCAGTAGAAATCTCCGGTTCTCAGGCGCCGCTTATCATCCACACTCAAACTAAAAAAACGGGTGCTGTCGATGCTTCAGGTAAGTGGGTTATTCAGCCGGTGTATACCCAGATCACTCTGTTCGAGGGTGATTACACCTGGGCTGTAGAGAATGCCAATAATACAGATGTTAAACATCTGATTGACCGAAACGGTAATGCAATCGAGGTACCGGCAGACATTCAGAAAAATGCTCAGCGTTTATCCTCAGGATTGATTTATTACACCGAGGGTGAAAAAGAAGCGCAGCGCTGGGGCTTGTGGGATATCGCGAGCAAAAGTATTAAGGTGGCACCACAGTTCACTGAAATCGATGCCTTCAACGAAGGTTATGCTCTGGCTAAAACGGATGAAGGATGGGGCGTTCTCAGCGCTAATGGCTCCTGGGCGATAGCCCCGGATGCGGAGCGAAGCGGTAAATTCCAATATATTGGTCAGGATGCGTTTACTCTTTCTGATAACGATCAGCCTGGAGAACGTGGTGCACTCGCCAGCCATTACAGTCTTTATAGTGCCCAAAGCGGGCAGGCGTTAGCGACGGATTTACTCGCCAGACCACAAGCTGTCGGGCAGAACCATTGGCTGGTTCAACCTTCCGAAGGGGGCGTGGCCTTACTGGACAACGCCGGGCGTTCCCCGGTCAGTAAAGCCATTAACGCTTCATCGAGTTCTGTAGAAGGTGACTGGATTAAATTGAGTTTCGCGCCACATTACGGCGCGATTGACAGCCAGGGCTACTGGCAAATTCAGCCGCTTTACACGGCTGAATTTAATTTCATCGCACCTCTGAATCTAAGCCGTGCTGTCAGCGACGGGCGAACTATGCTGATAAATGACCATGGCGCTTCGGCAGAGGGCTTCGAACAGGCGCAACCGCTTAATTCGATGATGCGTCTTGTCATGAATGATGACGAGAAAGGTGAAACCGTTCTGTATGACAACGATGGCAATGAAATCCAGCGCTTCGCCGGGCTTGACAGCCTGCAGGCCGACAAAGCCAGTTCGGGTGTTATTCCTATGCGTGATCAGAAAGGCCTTTATGGTTTTGTCGATCAGCAAGGCAAGAAGTTGATCGGTGCTTACTTCGATCAGGTGGGTGCGATGAGCAATAATTTTGCGACCGCCGTGAAAAAATCAACGTACGGCAACCTGCTGGGATATATCAATACCACGGGCCGTTTCGCTGTTTTGCCTAAATTTGACTGGGCAACCGATTTTAGTGAGAAGCGTGCGTGGGCTGGTGGCAAGGGTGTGGTGAATTTGCTGAATGCCGACGGGAATGTACAGGCAAAAATTCAGGTGCGTTGTAATCAGCGCGTCATCGTGGATGCGAAAGGTGCTTATCTTTGGCCTGCGAAAGCACCCACTTGCGGTTCCGGGGGTAATTAATGATTGTCAGCAAACCTTTAAGGCTACGTCACGCACTCCGCTGCGCATTGAACACCGGTAGCACATTGGCCTTTTTGACGCTGACTGCCTCGGCTGTTGCGGCTGAACCTGTAATGGCTGAATCAGCACCGGGATGTTCGGCGCCATTGCCCGCTTCCAGGGCCGATATCCAGCTACGCGCGGCGCTGCCTTTAGTGCAAAATTTGTGTATCCGCGATGTGCGTGAAGGGCGTGCTGCCGTATTTTTATCCGCAGCTGACGCAACGGATGAGCGCTGGGGGTTTCTGGATAATCAGGGGCAGCTCGTCATCAAACCCGTTTTTGAGCAGGTTGGGGATTACCATTTCGGTGCCGCTGCCGCCATGCAGCAGGGAAAATGGGGCTATATCGATCTGACCGGCAACTGGATGATTCAGCCTTCCTTTGACAGCGTACAACCCTTTACAGAAGCCGGTCTGGCCGTTGTGAAGGTGGACGGAAAATCCCAGATTATTGATCGTAAAGGTATTCAGGTCGGTAAAGCACTTGATGATTTGGTTGATGATGCTGTCCTGAGTAATGGTGTTCCTGCCCGCCTCAGCCTGACATTTAACAGCGTACTTCTTTCACCAGACGGTGTACGCCATGTGGCGACGGACAAAATGGAAGTGGTTGAGCCGTTTGGTTCCGATGATCTGTTCATTGCGGTCGATGCCACAAAAGGCTATGGCATTGTGGATGGGAATCTGACCTGGCGTGTTCAGCCACAGTACACGTCCATCACCTTGGATCCCCGTAATCCTTCTGTCGCACTGGCGAAAAAAGCGGATGGAATTACTTTAATCCGCACTGACGGAAGCCAGGACGAGCAGAAATATCTTACTGTCAGCGAGGAAACGGGCGCCTTCTGGCTGGCGAAAACGGTCGATGGCATCAAATTGCTGAATAATTCCGCCGCTGTGATTGCCACTTTCAATGAAGCCGGAGCGGCAGCACTTCGGGTTTCAGGGGATTATGTTTTAAATCCTGCCAGCAAAGACTCTCTGACTCTATATGTGCCGGGGCGAAAACAAGCCATTACGCTGCCTGCAGGCAGTGAGCCCTGGGAGCAGAATACCGGTGAGTTCCTGATAACGACCAAAGATGAGCAGAAAAAAGTGAATGCCATTGTTGCTCCTTCTGGCGGAGTCATTGGCGGGACTCAGAATGTTGGCTGGCTGGCGCAAATTTCCAGTGCTGAAGTTATCGATCACCGTTTGTGGCTGCGCAATGATCAAGGTGATGTGGTGAATGTGGTTGATGCTACAGGCAAGGCATTGCTGAATCAGAAGAGTATCAGCACTCTGGAAGGCAGCCGTATCGAACCTCTGACTGCCAGTATTGATACCCCTTCAGCTTCAGCTTCAGCGCCACAGGCACTTGCGCTGGTGCGCCCTGGTAATGCTGGCAGCAAAAATGGCGCGGGTTTCCTGCGCCCGGATGGCTCCCTTCAGCTTGATACTAAATGGCAGGATATTGAACCTGCTGACAGCAGCAATAACATCGGTCAGTTCATCGTGAGAACAGCCGATGGCACTGGCGTGGTGGATGTGCAGGGCAAGGTTATTATCCCGCTGACTGAAGATAATATTTCTCCTTTTGTGCAGGGTTACGCTCTGGACTATCTGAATGGAAAACTTACCGCACTTGATCACGCCGGTAAGCATTATGATTTGCCTAACGTGTTTGAGATTGAATCCCTCGGCAATGGCTGGTTCCGCTATCGTGAAACGGCAGCCGAGGGGGCGTTGTGGGGCATCTACGACGTCATCAGTCAGAAGACTGTCCTGCAACCGGCGTATCAGGATGTAGGCGATTACTCAGAGGGTCTGGCCGCATTCAAATCACCGGAGGGGCTTTGGGGGATACTCGACAGTCAGGGTAAAGTGGTTGTGCCGCCGAAATATGCTGAGGCCCGCCGCATTAACTCCGCCCTCTGGTTACTGACGCAACCTGCAACCGACGGACAATCTGAATCGGCTGTTCTGGCAGAAATCACAGGCAATGACGCGCAACCAAGAATTGCACCTGTCGCCGGACTCACCGTAAATCAGTTTAGTGACGGACGTATTCTGGCTACTTCTGCTGCCGGTCAGTCCTGGCTTCTGGATGCTAAAGGTAATATTCAGCTTCATGAGCAGCAAACACGTATCAGTGCGCTCGGCGACTGGGTCAAATTATCGCGCCAGCCTCAGCAAGGATATCTGTCTGCGCAAGGCGAATGGCAAATTCAACCTGTGGGTGAAAGCCGGAGTTCTGCTTTTGTGCGAGGGCGGGCCTTGCGCTCAACGCCAGCAGGCTATGAGCTGATTGATGACAAAGGTGTGCGCGTGGCAGCCATGCCGGAAGGGCAGTGGAGCATGCCGCCAGCTAGCGGCTGGTCCGTGTCCTATGATCCGCAGGACAACGAGCCTGCGACACGCTATGTCGATAATACCGGTAAACTGGTTCTTACGGTTCAGGGCCACGCCAGTCAGATGGTCGATGATCATGCCGTACTGACGCGTGCTGATGGGACAAAAACCTGGATTAACGGGCAGGGTAAACAGACTGATGGCGTCTCTTATGCTGATTTAGGTTTGCCTGTCGACGGGCTGGCTTTCGCCAAAACTGACGGTAATTATGGTTATGTCGATGCGCAGGGCAACTTCGCGGTGGTGCCAGTATTTAGCGCCGCGTCGCCGTTTGACAGCGGAGTGGCGGTCGTTTCCACACAGGCCATGTCGATGATGATCGACAAAACGGGTAAACCTCTGGCGCGTGTTGATAAGGAATGTGGTATTAGCGTCTTATACGGTGCCGGTAGCGCGCGTCAGTGGCCGGCGACAATGCCGGAAAACTGCAAACCTTAAGACACTTTTCCGGCTTGCAAAACCCGCTGCGGCGGGTTTTTTTGTGCTAATGTTTAACTGTAATGGCAGTGAACTATCTCAATTGAAAGGATAAATTATGATTCCGCAGATCCCACTCAAATACAGGGACGCAGAGCGCTGGTCGTTTGGTGATACTGAATCGTCAGCTGACGAACTGGCTAAGCGCGTTATTGCTGGCACAAAAACCGCCACCTGTTCAAATCTTGATGATGATCCTGAACCTGAGCCGGGCGAAATCTTTGTGGTAGTTGATGGCCGCAATAATCCGGTGTGTGCCGTGCAACTGACCGAAGTGAAACAAGTGCCTTTTGATCAGGTAACAGAACAACATGCCTGGGAAGAAGGAGAAGGTGACCGGACGCTGGCATACTGGCGCAAAGAGCACCAGCGTTTCTTTGAGGAATATGAAATGTTTGAACCGACTATGCCTCTGTTACTCATGAAGTTCCGGATGGTTGAAAAGTTCTAAACCTTTCCAGAGGCCTGATGCAGAAATCAGGCCTTTTCATTCGTCAGTGAAATGATCAACCTGATGTTTTCAGTGTCCGACCAGGAATACGTCATGTCCGTTAATCAGCGTTCGTTTTCTGCTTCTTCCGCAGTCCCTTATTTTAACCAGTGGGAAGATCCTGACTGTGCGGCCGGGATTATTGCCGGAGATATCAAACTCAGTGATATCAGTTTGTGGCCTCAGTCCGGCGCATCTGATCAGCAGGAATTTATTGAGTGGGCAAACCATGTTTGCGGGATGTGTTGCCTGAAAATGGTGCTGGCCGCTGTTTCAGGCAAAGTAGTGCCTGTTTTGAAACTGACCTACCGCAGCTTGTCCTACGGGGCTTATATTCGCGAGGGTGACAACATTAAGGGGCTGATCTACGCGCCTTTTGTTGAATATGTCCGGCAGGAGTTGGGGCTTGAAGCTCAGGTGAAGGTAGATATCTCGGCACAAGAAATAGCCGGTCAACTGCAGGAACACCGGTTTTTTATTGCTTCGGTGCATCCTTCGGTTCGTATCCCGGACTCCACACCCCCGCAAAAAGGCGGTCATCTGGTGCTGGTAACGCGAGCGGATTCTCAGACTGTGACCTTTCATAATCCTTCAGGTCACAATGTTTCTACCCAACAGGATGTCACGTTACCTGTGGAAACTTTCGCGCGCTTTTTTGCCGGGCGGGGTATCTCTCTGGTCAAAAAAACTCAACCTCAACAGTGACTCACGCCGTCCGACCGCAAGCGGCGTGGCGAACTCACTTCCGTTCGCCACGCTGTGTTACTCCAGTCGCATGATCCACTCATCTTTCTGTTCGTCGTACTTTTCTTTATACAACACAGAATGACGGCCATCGAGGACTGCCGGAACGCTGGTGTGGTCATCCCAGGCATCAAGCTGCATGCACAAATCAGGGTCTGATTTGCACGGAATATGCACCTTATCGCCGCCTTTTGCTTCAGGCGTTGAAAGATGTGCATCGTCAATTTCGTAACTGCCAATCCGGATAATCGATTTTCCCATCTGATACTCCTCGCTAGAGTGAAGTAAGCCATTTCAATGACATCAGGTATGACCAGTTGGTCTGCCTTATTTGAGAATAGTCGACAGCACAAAAAGCGCCACCCGAATTTTTGCGGATATTCTTTTTTATGGATGACGAGAAGAGGCAGGATTTTGAACCGGGTGGGCGGTGTTAAAATGCCGGGAGCCGCCTTATGCTAAATGCAGCGGCTCGGAAAAGGATTAAAGCTGATTAAATCTTACTGACACAGGCATCGCGTTAATCTGGTTGCGGCCATTATTTTTGGACAGATACAAGGCCTCATCTGCGGCACTGACGATATCTGACTGATCTTCAATGCCGGGATCCTGGTCCGGCATATAAGTCGCAATCCCCTGACTGATGGTGACGCGGTTAAATTCACTGAAGCTATGCTTGATGCCCAGCGATTCAATCGATTCCATAATGTGTTGTGCGACAATCCATGCGCCTTTCAGGTCAGTATCCGGCAGAATGGCAGCGAACTCTTCACCGCCAAAACGTGTCACGACGTCAGTGCTGCGTTTGAGTGATTTGCGCAAGGTGCGCGCGACTAAACGCAGGCAGGCATCACCGGAAAGATGGCCGTAATGGTCGTTAAAGTGTTTGAAGTAGTCTATGTCGATCATCACTACGGTCAGCGGCGTGCGGTTCCGTTTGGCGCGCATATATTCATGGCTGAGCACTTTTTTGAACTCACGTCGATTAGGCAGTTTGGTCAGTGAATCTGTGCGTGCCTGGATCTCCAGCCGACGGTTGGCTTTGACCAGTTTCAGTTCCAGCAATTTGCGCTCATGAACGTCTTCAGCGGTACCGTACCAGCGTTGAATCGAGCCATCGGTGGCGTAGCTTGCCGCGGCGCGGATACGCATCCAGTTCCAGCCGCGATCTACGTGACAAAAGCGGACTTCAATATCCAGCGGCGCGCCTGTTTTCAGGCATTGTTCCCAGGTCTGAACGGCGGCGCGGCGGTCTTCCACATGCATACTCTGGATCCACTTGTCGGCCAGGATATCCTGCCGGGTCATACCGGTTATCCGTTGAAAGCGTGAACTGACATCATTGAGCATCCCGCGCGGATCGGCTGTCCACGGGATTTGCGGGTTAAGCTCAACCATGTTGCGATAATGCTCCTGGCTTTCGCGCAGGGCTCTTTCCATTCGTTTGAGGCTGGTAATGTCGGTCATCGCGACGGAGAGGCCATTCAGATGATTCTGTCCGTCATAGGCCGTTTTAATACGCACGAAGAAAACCTGATTTTTTCCGGGAACGGAAAACTCACGATCGGGGGTTGTTTCGTTACGCTGGGCCAGTTCCAGCGCGTTATTTAGCAGAGGGGAAAGCCCTGGCAGGAAAACGCCGACTTTGCGGCCGATCGCTTCATAGGGTTGCAGGCCGATAATAGTGGCCATTGCGTCATTGACCGTGACGTAGCGCATCTGCAAATCAATGAAACACAGGCCAACCGGCGCATTGGAATAGATTGTTTCGAGCTGAAAAAGACGCTGACCCGGCGCCTGATCGAGGCTGGTCAGATTCCGGTCAATCCCGCGATAGCCACGGAAATTCCCGTCATCATCAAAGAGCGGAACACCGCTGGTTTCGAGAATGACTTCAGTGCCGTCCGGGCGGATATTACGGTTCAGTAATCCACCGAAAGGGGCACGACGCTCAACGATGGCAGCAAATTGCTCGCCAACGCGGCGGGCTTCATCCGGAGGCATGAAATCGAAAGGGGTTTTACCTAATACTTTTTCAGGCGGAACGCCCAGGAACTCGATACATTTGTTGGAGGAGAAAACATAACGCCCCTGCGCATCGACTTCCCAGATCCAGTCAGAATTGTTATCGATAATGTCACGCAGACTGGCCATTTGCTGCAAAAGCAGCCCATCTGCTGATTCGAGTTTCATTTCATCCGACATGATACTTCTCCGACTGGCAGGTCTTTACTCAACATCAGGCATTAAGATTTATATCTGAAAATGATATATCACTGACAATGTTATCTTGATGGCAATAATACATGCCACGATAGGATTATTCCTACTTATAATTCAATAAACCTTTCTTGATAATATAAGTCGCTATCCGATATATGAAGCATAAAATGCTATTCTGCTAATTGTTATATACACTTTGGCACCGTGATTTCACCTAAAAGTTCAGTTGCACAGTATTCACGGAAATGCCGTTATCAGGTGTTTTTATCGGTATTAATGACGGTTAAGCAGCATATTCTGCGCCGTCGGAATGCTCCTCTGGCACAGAAGATTGCGGGAAAGTTAAGTCTGATTAATCGTTCGGCAATGTCTGCGGACGTATCGCACCGTCTCTCACCAGTTCGCGCGGCAGGCTGTTTTTAATACGACTACCGATGCGTTTTGCCAATCCCAATGGCTGGCCAAGCCAGGTCACCAGACATTCATCAGCGGGTGGCGTGTCGTCCGGATAGATATCGACGCCACGGAACCAGCTTTGCGCCAGTTCATCATTTATCTCAAAGCGGTTTTTGGCATCTGTGGCGCTGAAAGCCACCACGGCTTCATGCTGCCAGCGAAATCCTTTCGGAAAACGCTCCGCCAGCCGCACACCGATACGGGAAAAACGGACTTTGCCAAAAACAGGTTCCAGCACGGCAGGGAACAGCCAGATTTCTTTATCACGTTGCCATAATGTGTATTGTTTCTCAGGCCAGGAAAGCCCTGAAAGACCCGCAGCCTTGATAATTTCGGCGCTGTCCTGACGGGAAAGTGGCGAGAACGGGAAACGCCCCACTTTATATCCCGGGACTGGCAGACGCGGAACAGAATCTGTTTTACGAAAGCGCGCGACAAAGAAACCTTCGCTGTCATAAACCTGCGGAAATACGTGCAAATAGCCTTCCGGTGTGACGGCTTTACCGGCGTCTGTGAATAACTCTGCCAGCGACTCCACTTCAACCGCATCCCTGTAGGTATCGAGTAACCACTGGCAGACTTGCTGGTTTTCCTGTGCGTTAAGGGTGCAGGTGGAGTAGACCAAAACACCGCCAGGTTTAAGCGCATGAAATGCGCTGTCGATCAGTTCACGCTGAGTTGAGGCAATTTCAGTCACGCTGTTTTCAGACCAGTTGCTCATGGCGTCAGGGTCTTTACGGATAACGCCTTCGCCGGAGCAGGGCGCGTCCAGCAGGATAGCGTCAAACGTTTCAGGCAGAGCAGCACCAAATACGCGTCCGTCAAAGTGAGTCAGCGCTGTATTACTGACGCCACAGCGGCTGATATTTGCGTGCAGGACTTTGACGCGGCTGGCGGAATATTCATTGGCAATAATGCCACCCTGATTTTCCATCAGCGCAGCGATTTGTGTGGTTTTAGAGCCGGGTGCAGCAGCCACATCCATCACCAGAACCGGTTGGGTATCGTTGGCAAATAACGCCGTGACCGGCAACATGGAACTGGCTTCCTGAATATAGAAAAGGCCGG
>Ga0308167_1000270_pt1 | contig 111016 bp, 107 predicted proteins | sample PhyCR1_2_FD_202138 | JGI IMG/M metagenome (GOLD analysis project Ga0308167, IMG submission 202138) | Phyllosphere microbial communities from UC Gill Tract Community Farm, Albany, California, United States - DLSLRC.R1 | ecosystem: Host-associated > Plants > Phyllosphere > Unclassified | place...
ATTTCTTGGACTATTTGAAGCTTTAAAGACATGGAATAGTCTTTTTGAGTGCGCTTTACATAACGGTTTTCTTCATTGTTTTCCATAACGATAAAATTTGTGTATCGCTATTTCAGGACAGGACATATTAAATAAAAAAAAGCCGTTTCAGGAATCTGAAACGGCTTTTTTTTATCTGAGCATTCGGTTATGATTATCTCCCCTGAAGCTCTCTTATTCTCTCCTGCATCAGTTCCGGATCCGAAAGGGCATCCGCTCCGATTAAGACGAAAACGAAAATAAAATAAATGATAGCGAGAACGCTCAGCACGATTCCTATAATACTCAATATCCTTCCGGTATTCAGGTTATTATAATTGGAATACATCCCCGGATTCTGCATGTACAGGGCATTGTCTTTTTTGTACAGCACGAGCCCGATGATTCCGGCTACAATTCCGGGAAGGCCGTAACAGCAGCAGGTAACGATTGATAAAATCCCTAAAACGAGCACTGCCGTTGCATTGGGTAATTTCTGTTGGTCCATAGTTTATGATTTTAATGTTAAATGTTCATGTACTGAAAAAAATGTTTATAAAAATAAGAAAATACCATGACTACTGAATTGATAATAGCCAGAAAGATGAGCACGTTCCCATAATTTCTTTTGCGGTCTGTAAAATTAAGCACCACAGTCCCTATAAAAAGCAACAGCGTATATACTGCCGGAAACATATGGAACGCCTCTGAAAACCTTCCCTCAAAAACCATTACCATGGCCCGCTGTGCACCGCAGCCGAAGCATTCGAAACCGAAAAACTTTTTGGTGGGACAGGGCAGCATGAAGTCTTCAATTTTCATATGGATATTTTAAGCCTGATAAAATTAAGAAGAAATTTTAGCTCTGGCATACTGATGCGGGAAGAAACAGCTTTCTTTTTTTTCAAAAGCGCCGTGAACAGCGGTATAAGGGTTCCTCAGAATTTCCCTCGCAATGAAAATGAGGTCTGCTTCACCGTTCTGAAGTATTTGCTCTGCCTGGTCCACCTCCGTAATAAGGCCGACAGCTGCGGTCTGTACGTCTGCTCCGTTCCTTACTTCTGAAGAAAAAGGCACCTGGTAACCCTGATGGACAGGAATTTTAGCTCCATGGATATTCCCGCCGCTGGATACATCAACAAGGTCTACGGAATGCTTTTTAAGTTCTGCGGCCAATCGGGTGCTGTCTTCCACATCCCATCCGTTCTCGGCATATTCAGTCCCGGAAATCCTGACAAATAAGGCTACATCCTGATTGAGTTCCTCGTTAACAGCGTCTACGATTTCGAGTAAGAAACGGATGCGGTTCTCAAAGCTTCCTCCGTATTCATCAGTCCTGATATTGGATAACGGTGACAGGAACTGGTGAACCAGGTATCCGTGTGCCGCGTGGATTTCAATAACATCAAATCCTGCGAAGACAGCTCTTCTTGCGGCTTCTTTAAAATACTGTACCTGTTCCCGGATCTCTTCTTTGGTAAGTGCATGCGGAATCCTTTCGGACGGATGATAGGGAATGGAACTCGGCGCAATGGTTTCCCAGCCTTCCTCAAGCGGGATCTGCACATTGTTCCAGGTGGATCCTTTCCTGCCGGAATGCGCCAGCTGAATCCCGATTTTGCTTTCGGAGTAAAAATGCACGAACTCAACGATCCTCTTCAAGCGTTCTGCCTGTTCGTCATTCCAGATGCCCATGCAGTGGTTGGTAATCCTTCCCCGCGGCTCCACTCCCGTGGCTTCCACGATCAGGAGGCCGGTTCCGCCCTGTGCCCTGCTTCCGTAATGGACAAAATGAAAATCGTTCGCCAGGCCCTCTTCACAGGAATACATGCACATCGGCGACATGACCCAGCGGTTTTTCAGCTCTACATTTCTGAATTTGATAGGTGTATACAACATGTTTAATCTGAATTTAAATTTAAAATTTCGGGCAAAAGGTAATATTATTGCCCACGTGATCGAAAAAAGCTAATTTTATGCCCCTTTTTTAATTCAGGGACCCCATGAAAAAAGAAACCCATATCCGCTATGAATATTTTAAGGACAGGAGCGCGCTGAACGGCATGGAACAGCAACTGCTGGACAAAGCCAGAGAGGCCCGCGCAAAAGCCTATGCTCCTTATTCCAACTTCCTGGTAGGCTGCGCCGTACTTCTGGAGAACGGGGAAATCCATACCGGCAGCAATCAGGAAAATGCGGCGTTTCCTTCGGGCCTCTGTGCAGAAAGGACGGCCATATTCTGGATTTCCGCTAATTTTCCGGATGTCCGGGTAAAAAAAATATTTGTGGTGGGCGGACCCAGGATCTCCCAGGAAGCGCATCCGCCAATTCCGCCGTGCGGAGGCTGCCGCCAGAGCCTGATGGAGTACGAAACCAAGCAGCAGGAAAACATTGAGCTCTACTTCGCCAGCATGAATGATGAAGTATATAAGGTGGATGCCATCAAAGACCTTTTGCCTTTTTACTTTGACGGGACATTTTTGTAATCCGTTTTTATAAGATCCGGATCTTTTGTATCATGCACAGCCTCCTAGCCCAGATAGCAGCGGTTACCCCGCAGCGGAACGGACTGTGCGGCTGCGCGAGGAGTATGAGCGGATAGCTGGAAAAAGCTCCTGATTCTATTTAAATATATCGCATTAACTACGCCTCAGGTTTTCAGCCCATATACCCTGCCGGTGCCTCAGTAATTTTCTTTGATGCTGCATCATTTTGAATTTCAGCTTAAAAGTTTATCTTTGCAAAAATTTTGGTTTCCAATGTATTGGAATTAATAGGGAATCGGATGAAAATCCCGAGCTGTCCCCGCAACTGTAAATCGCGATAAGAGGTTCTGCACTACAGCCACTGTAACCACGGGAAGGCGCAGAATGCGAAAGCCAGGAGACCTGCCAGAATCTAACTAAAAAATCTATTGCTTTCGGAGGAAAAGCGAATGAATATGAATATAAAAAAGTCTTTAGCACTGGCCTTTTCGGCGTACGGATGTTTTCTTTTCGGACAGGAAAAGATCATTGATACTGTGTATATTTTCGACAGCCAGATGAATAAGGCCAAGCGTTTTCATCAGGTGAATACGATCAGTCCGGAAGACTTTAAGAAAAACAGCACCAACCTTTCTGAACTGCTGCGTTTCCAGTCTCCCGTTTACATCAAAGAAAACGGCCGCGGCGCAGTTTCTTCCCCCTCTTTCCGGGGAACGAGTGCAGGCCATACCGCCGTGGTTTGGAATGGCATCAACATCAATTCCAATTTCCTGGGTCAGGCAGACCTCAACAATATCCCTCTTTTCGGGTATGACCGGCTGGAAGTAAAATCCGGCGGCGGAAGCGTGCAGTACGGAAGCTCAGCCATAGGCGGAAGCATCCACCTGAACGACCAGCTGGAATTCGGAAAAGGATTTCAGGGAAGCCTGTATTCGGAAGCAGCCTCCTTCGGGACGTACATTAATTTTGCGAAAGCAGGGTTCAGCAATGAACGTTTCAGCTTTAAGGCATCTGCCCATTACTCCATCAGCCAGAATGATTATGAGGTAAAGGAAAAAGAATATATCAACCGCAACGGAAGGTATTATAATACTACCTTCAACATCGGGACTTCGTATAAATTAAGCAGCCACCACATTATTTCCTGGCAAAGCCAGATGTTTGAAGCATCCCAGCGCTATCCTATTTTTGTGGAAAACGGCAACAAAACAAAATATAACGCGCAGACTTTGCGGAGCCTTGTTGCATGGGATTTCCGTCAAAGCACCTTTACCAACAGCCTGAAAGCAGCTTATACAGAGGATAATTTCCAGTATTTCGGAGATATAGACCAACCGAAGACCAGCGGTGCAGACGGAAAAAACTACATCATTAAAAATGATCTCAATTATTTTATAACACCGAAGATCAACGTGAATGCCATTGGGGAATTCCAAGTGAATACGGCGGAAGGATACCAGTCGGGCCTCGGCAGCATCAGAAGGAATATAGGTTCTGTGGCAGGGCTGTTGCGCTACTTCCCTACTGAAGACCTTCGTTTTGAAGCCGGTGTTAAAAAAGATTTTGTAGAGGATATCACTTCTCCCGTCCTGTTTTCATTTTCAGGAAAATGGAATGCTGTGAAATGGTACAGCACCGGCATGAATGTTTCAAGGAACTTCAGGATCCCTTCTTTTAATGACCTATACTGGAAACAGGGCGGAAACACGAATCTTGTCCCGGAAACTTCGCTGAATGTGGATATGGACCATGAATTCAGGTTCGGAAGTTTAAAACTTACCCTGAGTCCGTATTTTATGCATATCAAAAACTACATCAACTGGCTGCCGACTCCTTACGGCTATTGGGCTGTCTTCAATACCTACAGGGTAGATTCATACGGACTGGAATCACAGGTTACCTATGAAAAGCAGTTCGGAAAGCATGGATTAAAGCTGAACGGAGGATATACCTATGCCAGGTCCATCAACAAGCAGACGGACAAGCAGATGGTGTATGTTCCGATCCACAAAGCCGTAGCCAGCATCGATTACCGTTACGATTTTCTCAGAGTATATGTCCAGGGACTGTTCAACGGGCTTACCTATACCACGACAGATGAAAAGAAAGCCGATGCACTGGATCCGTATTTTGTCCTTAACGCAGGGTTTTCAGGAACTCTGAACAAAAAATATACATTAGGGCTGAAGGTAAACAATATTACTGATACGGTTTACGAAACGGTATCTTATTATCCCATGCCTAAAAGGAATTACAGTATTTACGCAAGCATTAATTTTTAAAATTTTAGTATAATGAAAATAACAAGACTCTTACAATTTATTTTTGCCTTCACCATCCTGTTTGCCGTATCGTGTAGCAGTGATGATGAAATAACCCAGGAAATCTACTACGGAAACGGATTCCTTCTTACCAACGAAGGAAATTTCGGAAAGCCGAACGCTGATGTAACCTTTGTTAGCAGCGACCTAAACCTTAAACAGGACAACATTTTCTCCAGCAACAATGGCGGAAGCAACCTTGGGGATGTACTTCAGACCATTGTATTCAACGGTGAAAATGCTTACCTCTTACTGAACAACACCAACAAAATCCAAATCGTTAACCGATATAATTTTAAAAGCACGGGTGAAATCACCAACCAAATCAACCAGCCACGTTACATGGCCTTTGCCAACAACAATATTTACGTGACCAATGACAAGTACGGCGGTGAAAAATATGTAAGCATTTATAAAGCGGCTGACCTTTCTTTTGTAAAGAAAATTTCTTTTTCAAGTACTGATGCAGCTGAACGAGTGGTTGCTGCCGGAAATAACATCTTCGTGCAAAATGCATCTTACGGGTACGGAAACAAGATCACTTACATTAATACTTCCACCAATGATGTACAGGCAACCATCAACCTGCCGAATGGAAATATCAACAAGATCATTTCCGACAGCCAGAACGTATATGCCATTGCAGCCGGAACCTCAGATTCGTACATCTATCAGATCTCGGCTTCAGGAAGCATCACCAAGACGATCACGCTTACAGGTGTCTCCAAGGCGACCAATCTGGAAATTGAAAAAGGCAAATTTTATTTTACCTCCGGAAACAATGTGTACTCTATGGATATGAATGCTACAGCAGCACCTACATCTCCCCTGTTCACGGTAGCCAACAGTGTTGACCAGTATTCTAACCTGTACGGATTCAACGTTGTTGACGGGAAGATCTTCACTTCCGATGCCAACGGATTTACGCAGGACAGCAAGATCAGCGTCTACAATACTTCAGGATCGATTATCAAAACCTTTACAGCAGGTAAAGCGACCAACGGTTTTTATAAAAACTAAAAAAAGGCTCACGCCTGAACAATATTTTTTTTCATCATTTGTGTTTTTCCGGGCGGCTTCTTCGAAGCCGCCCGGAATTCTTTTACCCCAGAAAATCTGAAATGTACAAGCACAAAAAAGGCCCTTCATTCGTGAAAGGCTGCATTCATATATTATGGATTATTGATAAGCACTTTAAAGATTTGCTTTTATTTAATCTTTGGCCGGGTATTTTCCATGTAAAGCTAGTCCTATAGATCTGATAAGCAGAACAGGTTAAAAATTTAACCTAATCATGATCTTAGATGTCTGGGAAAATCACCTTATCATATCATAAAACAGGCCGTTATGATGATAAGATGTCACCTGAACCTGTGGCCTGAAATGTTATCATCCTTTTTCAAATTATCCAGAAACAGAATCAGTAGGTCTTTGTGCTGTTTTTAAGCTTGATTGCCTTATAAACGCCGGCTATACTCAATGCCGCCATCAGGATATATGGTGTACGGTATCCCGGGCCTAAATCAAACAACTGAAAATGGTTGATAACAATTCCTAAGATTCCGAAAAAAACAGCCGGAAGAAAATATATGACATACTTCATAATTGATATTTTATGAATCCATATACTCAAGCGGTTTACCTATCTCCAAATGGCTGTGGAATAATGATGTTGAATCCTGATCGTATTAAACCCGTTTTCATCAGGCTCGGTTCTAAGATCTCATTATTAACTTTGATATATGTCTTCTGTTATTCTATAAAGATAATCAAATTTTCTATTTGACAGACATGTATTTTTGCGGCCCCTGTTTTCTGTAATTACATTACCGAATTTTCTCCGGTTCCTTGCTAAAATCTTGCTTATTCAACTTTTTTTATCCATATAGCCTAAGATTTAAAGATCCGATTTAATTATACTACCTGACATAATCTTTTTGATATTTACAGTTTTCAACTAAAAATGCTATCTTTAAATGGCTGCATTTTCAGGGAATTTTATATACCCGTTTGAAATATGAGATACAAAATATTTGCAATATTGTCCGTTGTTTTGCCCATTGCCGTCCTTATAGTGGTTATAAACCATACAGTATCCCTTGAAAAAAACTTGTCCTTAATAAAGGGATCTTAACTGAATCAAAAAAAGTAAGCCGTGGCGCAAGATCACCTGTCATATACAGACACAGGATCAGAGGATACAATCATGATCTTGAAGGTACTTACACAGGTATTGCAGGACTTTTTATCAATCATAAAATTAAAGAAATTTATAAAGACCCTCCTCCTGAAACGATCTCGAAAGATATGTACTGGTTAAATCCAGTTTTAAAGAGTGAACCGGAACGGAAAGCATATTTTTATACGGTACCGGGTGAACACAAAACTACAGATTCGTCACCGTACATATATCTGCGGCTGGAATCGGAACCCTTCAGTAAAACATCTTACCATGCAGAGGTTATGCAGTATGTTCTTCATCAACAGATCGGCCGGTTAACAGTATTCTTTTTCATGATTTTTAATCTGTTGCTTTTCATCGGGGCTTTTATCAGGTATCAAAACAGCAAAACCTATATCATTATTTTTTTTATCGTTTTTCTTTACTATCTACTACTTGTTTTTTATTAATTACTACGATAACCGCAGGCAGGGTTGCCAGTATATCAGATAAACTAATTGTCGGCTTTTCCGGTCTTTGGAAGGTATGGCAGTTCTGTATTTTTTTAGTTATTTGATAAGGAAGATCTTTGCTATAACCAAAAAAAGAATAATTAAAAGAGAGATTTTCGTGATAGATCAATCCTCCCCGGCACTGTGGTTCACTTAGTAGCCACAAAAAAGCCCTTCATTTACGAAAGGCGATATATTTTCAATGGGTTGTATCTTTAGGATGACACCACAGAAAGCCCCAGTTTTCCGGCTTCTGCAATCACAAAGTTTCTGGCGTCTTCCTTTTCGTTGGAAATCTCGCCTTCCAGAATGGCTTCCTTGACTTTTTCTTTTAAGATCCCGATTTCACGTCCCGGTTTAAGATTGAACATTTCCATGATTTCCTCTCCCGAAATAGGCGGCTGGAAGTTCCTTACCTGGTCTTTTTCCTCCACCTCTTTGATCTTTACCGCAACATACTCGAAATTCTTTTTGAAGCGGTCCTGCTTCCGGGAGTTTTTGGTTGTGATATCGGCTTTGCACAGGGTGAACAAATCTTCCAGGTCTTCGCCGGCGTCGAACAGCAGCCTCCTGAGTGCTGAATCGGAAGCGTCATCGGTAACCAAAGCAATAGGCCTTGAGGAAAGCTTCACCATTTTCTGGACATATTTCATGTCGTTTCCCAGCGGCAGTTTCAGGCGTTGAAACAGGGCTTTCACCATCTTTGAGCCTAAAAATTCGTGGCCGTGGAATGTCCATCCTGTTCCTTCAACGAATTTCTTGGTAGGCGCTTTACCGATGTCGTGCAGCAGGGCAGCCCAGCGCAGCCAGAGGTTATCCGTATGGATGGAGATATTGTCTACCACTTCCAGGGTATGGTAAAAATTGTCTTTGTGGGTCTGTCCTTCCACTTCTTCGATGCCTTTCAGGGCAATCAGTTCGGGAATAACCAGCTTCAGGAGACCGGTTTCCTCCATTAATCCCAACCCGACAGACGGCTTTGCGGAAAGCATGATTTTATTGAATTCCACCATGATCCTTTCCATGGAAACGATCCTGATCCTTTCGGCTTCCTGCTGTATCGCATCCAGTGAATCCGTCTCAATCCGGAACTGAAGCGTGGAGGCAAACCGTATCGCCCGCATCATCCTGAGCGGATCATCGGAATACGTCTGCGAAGGCTCCAGCGGTGTCCTCAGGATTTGATCTTCCAGATCCCCAACTCCGTTGAACGGATCGATCAACTCACCGAAATTCTCTTTATTCAAAGAGATCGCCATGGCATTGATGGTAAAATCCCGCCTTTTCTGGTCGTCTTCCAGGGTACCGCCCTCCACTTCCGGTTTCCGGCTGTCTTCGTGGTAGCTTTCTTTCCTGGCCCCTACGAATTCCAGCTCCAGGTCTTTATACCGGATCATAGCGGTTCCGTACGTTTTAAAAACGGAAACTTTCATTTTGGGATCAATTTCCGCAGCTACTTTTTCAGCCAGCTCAATCCCGCTTTGTTCGGTAACAAAATCAATATCCGTAGAGGCTTTCCTTTTCATGAGCAGGTCGCGGACATAGCCGCCGACGATGTACACCGACTGGCTGTTGCGGTGGGCGACTTCGGAAATGATTTTAAACAGTTTAAGGTTTTTATTCTGATTGAGGTTGATGAACATGTGTAGGGATTAATTTAAAACCATTAAGGAACCAGGATCCTGCGGTGTGCAGTGGTTTCCTGATGCCTTAATGGCTGAATTACGGTGCAAAGATAAGAAAATCTGCTTTTTTACTCGCGAAGAACTTTGATCCTGTTATCGCTCCAGATTTTGATGACCGAAGAACCTGAATAGGCGGATACTTTTTCACGGTCTTCTTCCACAGCGTAGTCTACCAGGCTGATGATTTCCGGGGAAATATCCGAAAATTTCATCGGGCTTTTATCCCCGCTGAAATTGGCAGAAGTGGAAACGAGCGGGCGGTTCAGTTTGGTGATCAGCTTTTTGCAGAAATCATTTTTCACCAGCCGGATCCCGATGCTTCCATCTTCAGCGAGCAGCTCTTCAGGCAACCCTCTCGGGTTTTCATACACGATGGTAACGGGCTTTTCGCTCAGGTCAATGATTTCCCAGGCCATTTCAGGAACGTCCACCAGGTCCTGGAGTCTTTTTTCAGATTCTACCAGAATGATCATGGACTTGTTCTTTTCCCTCTTTTTAATATCAAAGATTTTATTGACGGCTTCTGTATTTGTAGCATCGCAGCCGATTCCCCAGATGGTATCGGTAGGATACAGGATGGTTCCTCCGGATTTCAGTATGTTGATGATGTTTTCCATAAGTGAATAGTACCGGACTTCAGCCGATTTTCAAAGATAAAAAATCTATGAATTTACGCCAAATGAATACCTTAAAAACAAAAGGAATGAAATTTCGTTTATGACTTTTGTTTGGTTATCATACTGCGAACTATGTATATCAATAGAAACGGGCTTTAGCCCGTTTACCAAGAGAATTATTCCATTCATCCGAAACTTATTCAAAAACCGTATTTCTCCTTAAACCTAAGGTATTCTTGTTCAAAAGTCTGTTTTGTATGGTGGATTTCCTGATTTCTGATGTAATTCCGTACCAGTTCAACCATAGATTCGGAAACGAAAACGGCAAAATATTCATCCTGCCAGGCAAATTTCTCCCGGGTCAGTTCATTTTTATTGATCCAGAAAGAAGACTCCCCTTTGATCAACTGAACAACTTTTTCTATATTCTGATTTGAGCCCAATGAAATTAAGCAATGGCAATGATCAGAAAATCCATTAACCATATCCACAAAAATTCCTTTTTCCGAAGCATTTTCTTTAATGTGCTTCCAGACTTTGACCCTTACTGCTGAAGTATTGAAAAACGGAATTCTGTTTTTCGTCGAAAAAACAAGATGGATGTAAATTTTAATAAAAGGCATTTGTGTTATCTTGCCAAAAATATAAATTCTTTTTAAATTTTGGCTAAAGCCTGATGAATGGCTTTACTGGGAAAACGGGCTAAAGCCCGTTACTATTAATATTTTCTGAAGTCCAATTTTTTAATTTCAAATAAATTGAAGAAAATGCAGCAAATAAAATTGCTGCCAGCCAAAAAAAATACCCTGAACTTAACTCAATAACCGGAGCGATTCTTCCGCTTTTGGTCATAGTCAAATTTTCAAAAGTAAGAAACAACAAAGCCAAAACAGAAGAAACAATAAGTGATAAAACAGCAGATTGGCCAGCCAAATACAACCTTCTGAAAGTCCTCCGCCTCCAAAATGCATCCAGCCGAATAATAAGGCGTAAAATGACGGATACTCAACCGTTCTGAAATATTGATATGTCATACAATCTTGTGTCAGTGATATTAAAAATATGAGTAAACTGATCAGGATTGCAATATGAATTTTACAGAATTTCACAGATTCGGCAAATACCGCTCCTCAATAATATTCAAATGATGCAGGTTATGACCGATGATCAGTTTGCCGATGGTTTCAGCAGAAATCTGGTTTCCATTGGCAGTTCCGACAGTGTTCAAAGCTGAAGTTTTCATCGTTTCAAGTAAAATTTGGGAGGATTTCCTAAGCAATTGGTATTCTTCAAGCAGGGAATCCAAATGCCTTTCGTTAGCGAATGACTGACTGGCGTAAAGCTCTTCATCAAAGCCCGGCAATTCATTTTTGTCACCTCTACCAATGGCCAAAATGCGGTACTGGAAAATTCTTTCGGTGTCGGAAAGATGTAAAAGCAGTTCTTTCAACGTCCATTTTCCTTCGGCATAGGCAAAATGGGATTGCTCTTCCGAAAGTTTTGAATAGAGGGCAACAGTTTTTTCACCGGATGTTTGTAATTCTTTCACCCAGTCACCAGATGGAACCAAGTCTAAATAGCGTTGGATATATTTTTGAAAATCTGCCATGTTTATATAATAGGTAATGAGCCATGAGCAATTTTAAAATTCAGAATTGATCATTTAATCTTTATAATCTGTCCATTCGTAAAAATTGACTTCATCATAAAGTTCAAAGCCGCAGCTGGGATATAGTTTGTTTCCAATGTCGTTGGATTTTCCGGTTTCCAGAAGAATTCCGCAGGCATCCGTTGATTGTGCCATTTCTTTTGCCTGTTCAATCAGTTCTTTTGAAAATCCCTTTCCACGGTAACTTTCATTAACAAATAAATCGTTCAATAGCCAGTAACGCTTCATTCTGGTAGAAGAAAACAAAGGATAAAGCTGCACAAAACCAACCAGTCTCTCTTCGATTTCAGCAACAAAAATTTTGGAATCTCCGTTTTCGATTCTTTCTGTTAAAAACTGTTCAGCCGCCGGAACATCTGAAGTTTTATGGTAAAAAATCCTTTACTGATCGAATAATTCAGACAGCTGCCCGATATCCTGAAGGGTTGCTTTTCTTGTCATGGTATAGGTAAAACCTTGTCAAAGTTATAAGCGGTAAAATATAACTTTGACAAAGTTATTAAGTTGTATATTAAGAAAATGCTCTTTCCAGATCAGCGATCAGGTCTTCTGCATCTTCGATACCTACACTTAAACGTACCAGGTCATCGGTGATGCCCAGCTCCGCACGTTTTTCAGCCGGAATGGAAGCGTGTGTCATCAATGCCGGGTGATTGGCCAGAGATTCCACTCCGCCCAAAGATTCTGCAAGGGTAAATACCTTCAGCTTCTCAAGGAAATTAATGGCATCTTCTTTTTTACCGGATTTAAAGGTAAATGAAACCATCCCTCCGAAATCCTTCATCTGGGATTTTGCCAGTTCATATTGCGGATGGGATTTCAGTCCCGGATAAATCACTCTGTCCACAGCAGGATGGGATTCCAGGTATTCCGCTACCGCCATTCCGTTTTCAGAATGCCGCTGAACTCGTAATGCAAGGGTTTTGATCCCTCTCAGCGCCAGGTACGAATCATGCGGCCCGAGAATTCCGCCGCTCGCAAACTGGATAAAGTGTAATTTCTCGCCCAGTTCGGCATCTTTCGCGATCAGCGCTCCGGCAATGACATCGGAATGTCCTCCCAGGTATTTGGTGGCAGAATGCATCACAATATCCGCTCCCATATCGATAGGCCTCTGAAGGTAAGGCGTAGCAAACGTATTGTCGACAGCAACCAGGATGTCTTTTCCTTTCGCCATGTCCACTACCGCTTTAATGTCCACTAATTTCATCAGCGGATTGGTAGGGGTTTCTACCCAGATCAGACGGGTTTTTCCGGTAATCTTATCTGCAATTTTTGAAACATCGTCAAAATTCACGAAGGTGAACTTCAGTTGATACTTTTCAAAAAGGCGGGTAAACATCCTGTACGTACCGCCGTAAAGGTCATCTACGGCAATCACCTCATCGCCGGGATTAAGCAGTTTAAGCACACAGTCGATTGCCGCAAGTCCGGAACCGAAGGCAAGGCCTCTGGCGCCGTTTTCAATGCTTGCCAGGGAATCTTCCAGAGCCTGTCTGGTAGGATTGGCCGCTCTGGAATATTCATATCCGGAATGTACTCCGGGGCTTTTCTGAGCAAATGTTGAAGTCAGGAAAACGGGAACATTCACGGAACCGGTAGCCGATTCGTGGTGCTGTCCCCCGTGTATTACTTTGGTGTTGAAATTCATAACGTTATAATTTACCAATGTATCCATGTAACAGTCGAACAATCATCGTTACATTATTACATTTTTAGATTGTTATAGTACTATTTACATTTTTATTGCTGATTTTACCGCAAATTCATCTGCGATCTCCTCCATCCACTGGGCTACATCCTCTTCTCCGGTAGCACGCTGGTATGTATTCCCCAGAGAAACCAGGATCTGATGGATGAACATCTTCATCTGGTCTACAGGCATTTCCTTGGTCCATAAGTCGATCCGCAGTGCTTCCATCGTTTTGTCATCCCATACGGAGATCATGGTCGCTTTGGTCTCTTCTTTTTCTATTCCGCCGTCCTGTGCATTCCAGGTGATGTTTTCCGGGATGTGGTTTTCATCCAGCTCAACATCTATCGTTATCTGAGTTTTTCTCATATCCAATTTTAAATTTAAGCAAAGTTAAATACTTCTTGAGCTTATCCAAAATTTCCACGCGATTATCTTCACCAAGAAAACCTGTTAAGACTGCAATTTCCCACTCTGTGATGATCTGGCAAAGAATAACAATAGAGGAGCCTTTAAAATTCGGCATAAAAAAACCTCCGTAAAGAAGGTTTTATGATGGGCGTTTAATTCTTAGGTTTATATCCGGACGCATTAAAAATTGTGGTGGCATCCATTTTCAGGAAATCGGTCAGCTGGGTATCCGGTTTCTGTTTCAGGTAGGCTTTGCAGATCTGCCATCCGGTGAAAATTCCGATCTGTGGAGAAGATTCATTATCAATTTCGGTGTAGAACTTTGAAAAAGGCCCGGGCGAAATAAAGCGTCCTGCCAGTCTTGGATCCTCACTGAAAATCAGGTTGCTTTCGACGAAATAATTCCAGATGTTGGCTTCATTGCTTTTTGCCCATTCATACTGTTTCTGGGTATAGTTTATTTTCAGGTAATCCGGATAACCGGGAAGGAAAGCATCCTGCAGGACCATCAGTTTCCCGTTGTAAACCAGCTGATCGATAAACTTCTGGTGGTCCGCTGACGGCGGAACGGTATTTTCCGCAAAAATCAGGGATACTTTAGGAACGATATTCTGCGGGTTCATGGATTTCTGGAAGTACAGCTCAAGCCCTTTGTAATGGGCATTGTCATCCCCCATAAACCCTGTGATATCAATGAACACCTGGTTTCCCTGCGCATCATAGATGATCGGGTCCTGCACCATCTGGAGTGCAGATGAAAACAGATATACCTTGGGAGCTTTGAATTTCGGGAAATAGTACCGGATGTGGGAAAACAGCTCTTCCAGGTCTTTTTCCAGTTTCTGCCGGTCTATTTTAGCTGCCGCTTCCTTATAGATTTTAATTTCGTTGGCATCCGACCTTCTTTTAACGTAGTCTTCATCAGTGACCGTTCCCTGGAACCATGGGAATTCTGCTTTGAACTTCTCCAGGGAAACCTTAGGATCATAAAATTCCTTTGAAATATCGGTCACTTCTACTTTTTCAACCGGATTTTTAAGTTCTACGTCCCATTGGTTACCGGATTCTTTTTTGCAGGAAACCAATCCGGCAGCCATAAGTAATGCAAGTGCGGAAATTCTTAAAATTTTCATGAGTATGATAGGCATTTAAGGCGCAAAAATACGTATTACACATCATATAATGCTAAAAAATAAATATTTCTCATCGGTAGGGTGCCAGCGATTGCACAAGTATGTATATCAAAAATTCTTTTCATCTGATTCTTTTTATTTTACCACATTATAATGGCTTTTCAGGAAGAAATTCAGTTATTAGATGCACGGATAATTGAAGACTTAGCAGTATATTTGAAAGGCTTAAAACGGACCTGCCGTGCAGCCCGTGATCATTGACAGAAAAATATAAGATGAATAATTTGAAGAATCCGGAACTCAATGTGGACAATTGTTAGTAAATATCTTAAAAACCTGATTCCGGTCGTCTTTTTTTATATTCTTCAGATCCGATGCTATGGGAATTTTGGCACTTCTTTTCCATGTAATTGATCGGAACAGAATATCAGCTTACCTTAAGAAACCAACTAAAAAATTCAAATAACAAAAATATACATATCATGCAGACACAGAAAATCATAGACCATATTGTCAACTGGCTGAAGGAGTACGCGGTAAAGGCCAATGTGAAAGGATACGTTATAGGCGTTTCCGGAGGCGTGGATTCCGGAGTGGTTTCCACACTCTGCGCCATGACAGGGCTGGATGTCCTTCTTATTGAAATGCCGATCCGCCAGAAAGCGGACCAGGTGAACCGTGCCCAGGAACACATCGAGGATCTTAAAAGAAAGTTTCCGAATGTAAAAGGCCATACGGTAAACCTGACGCCTGTTTTTGAAAGCTTTGAAGGAATTGTCAGCGATCATGCGGAGGGAAATGCCAACAATAATTTAGCGCTCGCCAACACCAGGTCCAGGTTCAGGATGCTGACGCTGTATTATTTCGGCCAGCTGCACGGGCTGCTGGTATGCGGTACCGGAAACAAGGTGGAGGATTTCGGAATCGGATTTTATACCAAATATGGTGATGGCGGTGTAGATGTCTCCCCTATCGCAGACCTGTACAAAACAGAAGTGTATAAACTGGCCGGAGCCTTGGACCTGATCGAAAGCATTAAGAATGCAATCCCGACCGATGGATTATGGGATGCGGAAAGAACGGATGAAGACCAGATTGGAGCCACTTATCCCGAACTGGAAAAGATACAGAAGGAATACGGTACCAAAGCTGTTGAAGAATATGAAGGGCGCGACAGAGAGGTGTTTATGATCTTTGACAGGATGCACAAAGCGGCACGCCACAAAATGGTGCCTATCCCGGTTTGTGACATTCCGGAGGAATGGAGGCAATAACAGATATCCGATATCTGTATAAAAGCTTGACAAAAATCCAGGAAACTGCTATATTGCCTTACTTTTAATTTAAAAACACATGAACAGTAAAACAAGGTCATTTTTCTTTATATTGGCGGGTTTCGCAGCAGGAATGCTGCTGATGTACGGTATTACTTTTTTTAAAAACGAAAGCTTCCGCCATTCCCGTACGGCTTCGGTTGAATACGGAAGCGCGTCCGGAAGTTCCGAAAGCTATGGAAATTTTCAGCAATCCATTGAGGAACTTACCCGGGATCAGACCGTCACCCAATATATACAACAAAACCACCGGTTGCCGGACTATTATATTACCAAGAAAGAAGCCAGGGCAAAGGGCTGGAATCCTTCTCAGGGAAATCTCTGCGAGGTGTTACCGGGAAAGGCCATTGGCGGTGACCGCTTCGGGAATCGTGAAGGAAGCCTTCCGCAGGGACCGGATTATTATGAAGCAGATGTCAATTACAGATGCGGCGGCAGAAATGCTGACCGGATTGTTTTTACCCGTGACGGAGACGTTTATCTGACCAAAGATCACTACAAAAGCTTTAAAAAGCAATAATGGCTCTTACAGGCATCAGGCTGTTTTTCGGAAATTCGGTTATTCGCAGCTTAGCGTATTTATGGGCATATTCGTTCCTGATTCTGTTTCAATCGTGTTCGGGAGAACAGGAAAAAGCCGGTAAAGAAAAGCCTTTAATTATTGCGGTTCAGCCATTTAAGGATATAGATCCTGCAAGGGTTGCTTTTGTAACTTCAGAGCTTAAGAAAATATATCCGCAGGTAGTGGTCATGCAGCCGATAGATTTGCCGGATAACAGCTATTATCCCGAAAGGAACCGTTACCGTGCAGATTCCCTTATCCGTTTCCTTCAAAGCAGGGCAGCTGAAAGGACCGTCGTGATCGGCCTTACGTCTAAAGACATCAGTACCTCCAAAGGGAACATCAGGGATTTCGGCATTATGGGCCTGGGCTACAGACCCGGAAATGCGTGCATAGCCTCTGCATTCCGGCTGAGTAAAAATAAAACCGATGAACAGCTTTTTAAGATAGCCGTTCATGAACTCGGACATACCCAAGGGCTGAAGCATTGCCCTGTAAAAACGTGTTTCATGAGAAGTGCCGAAGGTAAGAACCCGACTGATGAAGAGACGGGCTTCTGCCGGAAGTGCCAACATTTTTTAATGAACAAAAACTGGAAAATTATCTGATATGAAATATATATATATTGATTTCAGCGATATAGGGGATGATGAAGACTTCTATGCGCAACTGAAAGAGAAATGCACGCTTCCGGACCATTTCGGGAATAACCTGGACGCATTGTACGACATCATTACGGGCGGACTGGAAATGCCGCTAAACCTTGAATTTGTTAATATGACGGTAGATCAGCTGGAAACCTTTGAAGACCTCCTTGCCACCCTGGAAGAAGCAGAGGAAGAAGTGGAAGGATTTACATTCAGCTATTACCTTGAACAATATGAAGATGATGACGAAGAATAACTGACTTCTTCATCGCTTAAAACAAGCGGTCTTCCCGGCAGGAAGACCGCTTGTCATTTTATAGAATGACAGGCACCAAAACCTGCATCAAATGGGAAAATTTTAAAGATAAGTGGCATTTCTGTGGTACATTATTATTTTGTTAACATAATATTTATTTAATACCTTTATAAAAAATAATATAACACGTATGGTTATCTGTGAAAACTTGCTGTTTTCTCATGGGGCGAAAATCCAGAATTATAAATCAGGTGAATTTATCTTTCACGAGGGAAGCTCTACAAAATTTTATTTCCAGATTAAAAACGGGACGGTAAAACTTACCAATTTTCACGAAGATGGTAAAGAATTTATCCACGGGCTTCCTTTTGAAGGTCATTGCTTTGCCGAAACGTATCTTTTTACAGATAAGGAATATGCTATTAATGCGATTGCCGTAACGGAATGTGACATTATTAAAATAGAAAAAAACAGGTTCCATGATCTTGTTACCCAAAAGCCCAGCCTTATGCTGAACGTCTACAATTATACGGCAGACAGGATGCATTATAAATATGTGATGTCTGCCCCGCTTTCTATGATGAATCCTTTTTCCAGGCTGAAAAAATTCTTCGATCATATCAAGGTCTACTTTGGCTATAAAGAACCGTATTCGTTCTTTATCCCGTATACCCGGCAGCAATTAGCCTCCCTTACCGGATTGCGCACCGAGACGGTGATCCGGACCATCAAGAAAATGGAACGGGAAAAGCTGGTGAGGCTCGACAACAGTAAAATCTATTACTAACATAAAAAATCCTTAGCCGCTGAAGCTAAGGATTTTCATTTCATATTACCTGTTATCTATCTGCCGATCACTTCCGTGATAGGATTCCCGATATTCCCGCTTGGGAACTGGATCCTTAGCAGTGCAGAAACCGTAGGCGCAATATCCGTCATGTTATAGGCTTTGTTGCTTTCTCCATGCTCTATTCCCCACCCCATAAAAATCAGGGGGATATGTGAGTCATAAGAATTCCATACACTGTGTGATGTTCCGGTTTTGGCGTAAGAAGGCAGCATGGAATCGTGTGCGACCAGCTGGATATCGCCGCTGCGCTGCCTGTTGATTCCGTTGATGATCCTTTGCTTGATCGGTTCAGGAATGGTAGCCTGCTGCACTTTCAGCACAGATACGGCATAAAGGTCTGTAGGATCTTTCTCGATCTCGGTTACAGCAAAATCCACGACTTCTTCCAGCTTCAGTTGATGCTCAGCCAGGAGCTTTCGGTCAAAATAAACCTGGTAATTATCAATAGCATTGATCAGGTTGTCTACCCCGAATTTTTCTTTCAGCTTCAGGTTGATGTCCTTTTGGGTGGTTTCCCCGAAGAAGCCGGTATTGATTTTATGTTCCAGCAGGAAACCTTCAGAGTGGGCTCCGCCATGGTCAGCAGAAAGGAAAATGATATATTTCCCCTTTCCTACTTTTGTGTCCAGATAGTTAAAGAACTGGGCAAGATCACGGTCCAGCCTTAGATAGACGTCTTCCACTTCAATGGAATTAGGACCGTATTTGTGCCCTGCATAATCGGTAGACGCGAGGTTGATGGCCAGGAAATCGGTGATCTGATCCGCACCCAGCTGTTCTCCGGCGATAGAAGCCTCTGCCAGTTTCAGGGTAAGGGTATTGCCGAAAGGCGTATACCGGATATTGTCTTTTTTAGCCTGGTAATCCTTTGCCAGGTTGCTGTACGGGAACGTTGGTGTTTTAGCGCTTCCCAAAAGACCTTCCCATGAGGAATTATCCGGGCTGCTTTCGGTATATTCACCAATCGGCAGCAGGGTATTCCAGCCGTTGGCAACCAGCTGGTCCGGAAGGTTCTGGGCATTGAACGATTTTACCCACTGAGGCAGGTCATTCATGTACCAGCTGCTGGTGACGAAATTCCCGGTGGAATCATCGAACCAGAATGCGCCGTTCGGCGTGTGGCCTGCCGGAAGGATCGATGCCCTGTCCTTTAAAGAAACCCCGATTACTTTCCCCTGGAAATTGGTCGCCAGCTTCAGTTCATCGGTCACTGTAGTAGACCATAGGTTTTTCGGGGAGTGGCTTCCTATTTTCGCGTTGGTGGTTCCTACCGGCTTTACGCTTTCATCGGTGGTACAGTACACATTCTTTCCGGTTTCCTTATCTGTCCAGTCGTTCCCGGCAATCCCGTGAATTGCCGGTACGGAACCTGTATAGATACTGGTATGCCCTATCGCCGTTACGGTAGGTACGTAATTGATATGGACATTGTTTAAAGAATATCCTGTATTAAGCAATTTTTTGAACCCGTCGTTACCGAATTTATCATAGAAACGGTACAGATAATCCCATCGCATCTGGTCCACCACCAGGCCGACCATCAGTTTCGGCCTTTCCAGCCGGGTATTTTTATTCTTCTGAGCATTGATTGTGATTACGGACAGTACAGCGGCTGCCGCAAGCGAAATTTTCCTTAGCATCCCGTATATATTTTTATTGTTGCGCAAATTTACGGGTTTTACAAGTTTATAAATGTGAAATTTTATTTAAATTTAACGCCAGTATCGTACCGCTTTATTTAAATACAGGACAGGAAGTTTCCTGTCAATCTATCATTATGCACGCACATAAAATTGATCCGGAAGGATTTCTAGACATCAGGTCGTTGGGGAAACTCAATTATGACCCTTTACCCGATTGGGGACTGAACGGCTACACCACAGACAAAATCCTTGCTGTCTGCAGCATAGAAACCCCCAATGAATTTGAAATGATCTTAAGGGAGAAGAACCAGCCTTATCAGAAAAACTGGAAACAGTATGACATAGAAGTGCTGAATACCATCATCAGCGAAGGCCATTCTTTCGGGGCATTTTACCAGAATGAACTCATCGGATGGGCCATCTGCAGCTTCAGGGCCGGAACAAGGAGCCTTGTCATAGAAAACATGCTGGTAAGTGAACCTTTCCGGGGACAGAACATCGGAAGGATGCTGATCAAGGCCGCTAACCGGGAAGCACGTTTACTGGGCTGCCGCATCGTGGAACTGGAAACGCAGAATACCAATTATCCTGCGGTAAAATTCTACCAGAACTGTGGTTTTTCCATTACGGGATGGAGCTCCAAGCGCTATGAAGGCTCTACGGAAACGGCCGTATTCATGAGCTATGATTTAATATAATAATACCTTACTACCTATTTGATATAAAAATACTCTTTCATCTTTTCGATCACCGACTGCAGGACAGCTCTATCCTGTAAAAGAACCTTTTTCCTCTGCAATCCCGTTTCCCCACTGTGTAATGGCATCCAGGACAGGAATAAAGGTCTCGCCGAATGCGGTGAGCGAATACACCACTTTTACCGGCGGCTTTTCCCCGAAAACCGCTCTGGAAACCAGTCCGTCCTTCTCCAGCTGCTTCAGCTGGAGGCTCAGCGTCATTTCCGTAACCGAAAACAGCTCTTTCCGGAGCTCACTGTATCTTTTCCCACCCTCTTTCAGGTGATAAAGGATCACGGTTTTCCACTTCCCTCCTACCAGGTCCATCGCAAGGCTTACCGTGCACGGATATACTTTGTCTCGTAATTTCACCTGACTGCCGGTACACTCTTTTTTCATGTTTTTCCACCTATCCAAAGAGATAGGTATTGCAAATGTAACCTACTCAAAATAATTTTGCAACTATCAATTAGATAGTACCCAACTAAAATACACATTATGGCACTCGTTATTCTCGGGCATCCCGATATTGAAAAGTCTCTGGCGAACAGGACGATTATTGAAGAACTTAAAATCAGGGATCCGGCAGTTGAAATCAGGGACCTTGGCAATCTTTACCCGGATTATCATATTGATGCCAGGGCGGAACAGGAAGCCCTGCTTCGGCATAAAGCGGTCATTTTCCAGTATCCGCTGTACTGGTATTCGATGCCGGCGATTTTAAAGCACTGGTTCGATACTGTTTTTGAATACCAGTTTGCGTACGGTTCACAGGGCGACAAGCTCAAGGACAAATATTTCATCCCGAGCTTTACCGTGGGCGCTCCTGAACGTGAATACAATCCCCTGGGAGAACATCATTTCAGGGTCCATGAATTCTGCAAAAACCTGGAGCAGACAGCCTACTATGCCGGAATGAAATACACAGATCCGGTCTATTTCCACGGAACCTCGGTGAATGCAGGATATACCGAAGAAGATATCAAAGCAAAAGCAAGGCTCCATGCACGGAAACTGACGAAAAAACTGGCGGAACTTCAAATTTAAATTGACATTTCTACGGATCAATTGATTTTTTGTTTATATTCGTAATCAGCAAATTAAAATATTAATCATTATGAAAAATCTAAAAAAATTAGACAAAAAAGAATTGTCTGCCATCAAAGGTGCAGGTCCGTACTGTATGGAACCTAAAAGAATTTGTGATGAGTGGGAAACAGGCTGCGGCTGCGTTTACCTTTAAATTGCACAATGAGTCACAGGGCGGTTTTTACCGCTCTTTTTTTATGGCTGTTCCCGGATAATGATTAAACAGGTAGAAATACGGATGTGGCTTTATCTTTAACCGGAAAAAACAATCCATTCGGATGCATCGGCAGATCATGATGACTTCCGCACAGAGCTGCAAGAAAATATAGGTTTTCATTTGTAATCAAAAAGCATTGAGATCAATCCCAATGCTTTTATCAATGATTATATGGTACACTCACCGGCTGCCAATACATTAGAGCCTCTGTAAGTTCTTCCTTGCGGTCTTTTTATTCATCAGCATATTCAAATGTTACATTCATTTTTTCAAACGGAATCGTTTCTGTCAGTATTGCATTCAATTCCGTATCGGTTAACAGCCCTCTTTGCTTTTCTTTCCGTCCTCCCGGCATTTCAACTTCATAGTCCATGATCTCTCTTGAAAATACATCCTGTAAAATACCGGCCTGGATTTCGGTCAGGTATTTCGTATGCGTTTTCAGGACATGGCTCAGATTGCTTCTGAATTCTTCATCGCTGACCTCATTATAAATATCCTGTTCAGACATATCGGTCAGCAGGGTCCTGAAAATATAGTCCTGAAGGTTCTTAGCAAGATAATGGACTTCGATGCTGTCATGCCATACCAATACGACAGGAATATCATCGCCGTTCTGTTCGTTCAGAAAAAAACAGTAATGGTCGCCTGCGCCGCTCTGGCCAAAAGGTATAAATCTGAATTCCGGCTTGATCTGCCTGTAGTCTTCAGGATCGGCAAGTTCTGTGATGGCTTCATTCACCGCATCTGTACTGAGCAATTCAAAATCATAGGTGTGCAATAAGAGCGTGGGGTTTTCTTTGAGCTTCGGATAAACGGTGCTGTACCATTCGGGGCCGTATTCTCCTACGTCAAGCATTCCGTCCTGTTCCAATCGCTTGTACAGCTCAGAATAGGTGAATCCATGTTCCTTTTCAATTTCATTTAATGTCATCTGTTCCTTATTTACTATTTAGTGTTGTCTGTTTTCTACCTGGTGATCATCAGGATTAGAAACCAGCTCTACTCTTACCGGATTCCTGATCTTAATTCTCCTTTTAAACTCCTCCTGTTACTGGATATATATTTGAATGAATTCATCAAGATACAGGACCGGCATAGGACTCATCATCAAATCACTCTATTGATGAGGGGTTGGTCATTTCCGAGATTAAGATACTTAATCTTTCAGAATATTCAAAATAGCAGTACCTATTTGGACGGTTATCATTCTTTACTGATCATAATAAATCGCTCCGTCAAAAATTAATAAGTAAACCGTTCAATTCATCCACCATAAAAAACCGCAGGTTTTTAAAGCTTCTGTGTTCTTAATATTTTCAAAGCTCTTATCTTAATGTTTCTTATGTGTCAAAAAAGCTTTTGTCACTGTTGTGGTTTTATCCTCTCGTTGAGTAACAGATCGCACAGATTTTTTCACGCACTTTAAAAATCATAGATTTTTAAAACTCATGTGTTCTCCTGTTTTCAAAGCTTTTATCTTCATGATTCTTATGTGTTAAAAAAAACTTTTGTTACTGTTGTGGTTTTTATTCTCCCGCAGATCAGCAGATTTTTTCATGCATTTAACAGCCGCAGATTTTTAAAATAAATGAGTCCATCCTGTTTTTAAAACAGGACTTTTAGGATTTTTATATGTACAACAAGGCTATATTTTCATTCCGTACCATTCAGCGGCATTGGTGAAGCATATTTTTTCCTGTTCTTCGCTGGAAAAATGATCCCTGATCACCTGAATATCTTTTTCCGTGAAGGGTACTTTTGCACGGGTGGAAGGCAGGTCAGTCCCGAACATCAGCGCATCCGGATTGATGCTGTAGATCTGTTTCATGACCGGTACCGGATCAAAATCGATCCTCCCGAATCCTGTCGCTTTAATTTTGACCCCTTTTTCAACCCAGTAATACAGATCATCTAATCCTTCGTTGGAAAGGCCTAAATGGTCAATGGAAAATTTCGGGATGCTGGCCAGTACTGTTTTCAGGTCTTTTAAGTCTTTGCTGTCGACATACAATTCTGTGTGCCAGTTCAGTTTTTCATAGAGGTAGTTGGATAGGCGTCCAATATGTTCCGGTTTTTCAGAACCGCCTCGTTTAATGTTGAAGCGTACGGCTACAACACCAGCTTTATCCAGGGTTTCCAATTCCTCGTCACTGATATTCACCGGTATATTGGCGACACCGAAAAAATTCCTGCCTAAGCGTTTCAGGGCATCGATGAGGTAGTGCTGATCAAATGCCTGGAAAGACCCGGACACCACGGCCCCGCCCATGACCTGGTGTTCTTTTATAGATGCCTGGTAATCCTCTACCTTAAAAGCCGGCGGTAAATAGCCGTTGTTTTCTACCAGTGGATAGTCGGGATTGATAATGTGGAAATGTGAATCAAATATTTTCATACGGTGTTTTTATACAATATTAACTTTTTTATCGGTTTAAACACGGCATTTTCCTGTTAAAATTTGCTTCATCATCATTGAACGTCGAACCTTTTTCCTACAGACCGCTTAGATTACACAGATGTATTTTTCATGCACCTAAAAACCGCAGGTTTTTAAAACTTCTGTGTTCTTCTGTTTTCAAAGCTTTTCTTCATGATTCTTATGTGTCAAAAACTTTGCAGCATGTTCTAATTCAGGATCATTAAACCACCCCGTCAAAAAAATTTCTGAATTTTAGCCACCCCTCCGGGGGAGGGGAATTTTCCCAACCGCTATTTCCGGCAAACAGAACATATTATATGCACATAAAAACCGTAGGTTTTTAAAACTTAGGTGTTCTTCTCTTTTCAAAGCTCTTAATCTTAAAAATTCTTAAGTGTCAAAAGCTTTTGTGACTGTAGTGGTTTAATCTCCCGCAGATCAACAAATAACGCAGATTTTTAAAAACTTATGTGTTCTTCTGTTTTCAAAGCTTTTCTTCCTGATTCTTATATGTCAAAAAAAACTTTGTGACTGTTGTGGTTTTATCCTTTCGTTGAGAAGCAGATCACGCAGATTTTTTCACGCACTTTAAAAATCGTAGATTTTTAAAAACTTATGTGCTCTTAATATTTTCAAAGCTTTTATCTTCATGATTCTTATGTGTCAAAAAAACTTTGTGACTGTTGTGGTTTTATCCTTTCGTTGAGAAGCAGATCACGCAGATTTTTTCACGCACTTTAAAAATCGTAGATTTTTAAAACTTATGTGTTCTCATTGTTTTCAAAGCTTTTATCTTCATGATTCTTATGTGTCAAAAAAACTTTTGTAACTATTGTGGTTAATCCTCACTCAACCCTGAAACTCTCCGACTCCCTTACTCTACAACTACTCTACAACCCTAAAACTCTCCGACTCTCCTACACTCAAACCCTCTCACTCAACCCGCTCCAGCACCACCCACGACGCATCCAGCATTTTGTTCAAATGTATAAAAGGCGCCACCACATTTCCGTCCGGCTGTCCGTCATACACGCCGAGCGAAAAGTACGACACTTCGGCGATGAAACGGTCGAAATCGGTGATGTCATACTCCCGGAAGGCATTTTTGAACACCCGAAAAGGATACGCATACTCCTGCTCAGAAAGCGAGCCCAGCATCAAACGGGAAACAACTTCCTGCGGTTTGCTGAGCAGCCATTTCTTATGCCTGAACTGAAGCAGGTAACATCCGCGGATAAACGATTTGACCGACAGGTAGAAATCCAGCACGGCGGAAGGTTCCGGGCGGATCCGGGTATGGCGATCCACAGCGCTGGAAGTGATGTGTGACAGGGTATTTTTGGCTGACACCAGGTCATAGTCCCGGAAAAATTTCTTCACAAGCCTCAACCCGGAATGTTTCTGACCGACTTTCCTGAAAATTTGATGAGTATCTATTGCGTCCTTTTTCATAATTAAGTAGATTAAGTTGGGTTTAACGGATTCAAATGATCAGCGTATGACGCAAGTGTTTAACCGGAATCCCGGATTGGGCAGAATTGAAACCGATGTTTTCGGGACAAGGCAGTGCCTGCAAAAGTTTTTTTTCATACTTCTGAAATGTTTATGCAATTAAACACACGGCTCTTTCTGCGCAATGTCAACTGTTTGCAGGGAGGGCCCTTTTTATTTTTAAAGGTGATGTGGCCTGATTTTTTAGACAGAATGTAAAAGCTTTCCTGATGCCCATTGGAAAAAGAACAAGGGTAACCTGAGGATCAAAGCAGGGAATCCGCCGGGCACCGGAAAGCAGAAATATACGCGGCTACAATGTCCGGTACATTCTAAAAACACCACTCACTGAATGCTGAACAGCTCCTTAACCTTCTGCCTTACGCAAACCATCCACTTGTACATTCCTTTTGTGCTGAAAAATAATTTGGAATATTGAAAGAAAGCCAGTACTTTTAAGGGTTGAGTTGAAGCGTAGTTCGGCTTTCCTTTCAGCGGAAAGGAATTTCGGGTGGCGATGGTTTTAAGTGGGATTGTATCCCGGCTTCCTGCATGGCAGGCAGTTGGGGTACGGAGCTGTAGGCTGTTACGCTGTAAGGCTCCGGTTATTCCGGTGGGCCGATCAGCAGAAGGGTTGAAAATGTCGTTCTCATCTGAATATGTTTTTTTATGGAACGATGCTTTTGTAGAGAAATCCTAAAACGCAGTAGGACGACCTCGCAACTCTGATCATGGTTCCGCCAGAAACCGTCCTTTTAAAAAGGCTGCCTCAAAGTATGAACGAGGTACGCCCTACTGGAATATTGCAAAGATACAAAATACCAGTATCAGGCGAACACTCGTCAACTCGTGGCAATCTGGCGGATTTAGAACGAGTGACATCGTTATTCATACAGTTTTTAAAACTGTTGAATTTTCGCTTGTTAATAATTACAAATATATAAAGTTTTACGTTAAACGCAAAACTTTTTTCGATTAAATTTTATGAAATTAAATAGACTAAAAGAAGTTTTCGACGAGAGAGGTGTAAAAAACAGGACATTAGCCGCTGTTTTAAATAAATCAGAGTCCACTATATCCTTGTGGAGAAACAATAAAAGACAGCCATCTCTAGAAGAATTTTATATTATTGCAAAATTACTTCGTATCAATATTCATGATCTTATTGAAAATACAAAATGGGAAAACGAAAAATCTTTGACTTACGAGCAGATATCAAAGAAGGAAAAGAAATAAGTCTTCAAAGATCAAAAGTTTGATGAATTATGCTAGAAAGTAAGTAACTTTTCGACATGGAGCGATTTCACAATTCTCTCGCTTGCTAAATAGGACTTCGCGGAACGAGATACATCGCTAAATGGTTACACATTAACCATCTGATTTTATAATCGATTGAACAAATAATAATAGTTTTAAATGTGGTAACAAAACCACAATATTTTTTTTAATATGGATGAAAAATTTGTATCGATCTATAAAACAGTAGGTAAAAACTTGAGAGATCAACGTAAAGAAAAAAATATGTCCCAGCAACAATTAGCAGATTTAGCTGGTAAAATTGATCGATCAAAAATTAGTGACATCGAAAATGGTAAAGAAGATTTTTTGTTTTCTACTTTGTTGAAAATTTGTATTGCGTTAAATATAAATGTTGAGGAACTATTTAAAAACTAAAAAATTATTTGTTTTAAAGCAATACGTAAATAACCACAAAAACTCCTGATTTGATCAGGAGTCATGTCTAATATTAATTATTGATTATATTTTAGTATTGAAATAAGAATAACTCAAATTATAAATTTATTTATTAACCAAATATTTATATTCCTTATTTATTGGATTAATATGATAAATAGTTTTTTTTTGCTGTAGCGCAATTTTAACAATATCACCAGTCCCTCCTAAACCTTTTGCATGTTTTCCGTCCCATATTGCTATGATTGCAGTTGATTTGTCAACAATATTTAGTCCCGCTGAATAAAAAGCAATTTCACTAGGATTATCAAAGTTTAGTGTATATGTATTTTCTGCAATATTTAACAAACCTACAAAAGCTTCTGAATCATCTACAGTTTTAAAAGTAGAAATATAATTACTACATGGAATAATTACATCATATTTAATATTCATTTTTATCAACTCTCTACAAAAAATTTGATCTGCACCAATTGCCAAGGAAGATACTCCTTTTATGACATTATTTTTCGATAAAAAGTTATTAATTGTCAATTTGATCCAATTTAAATCAAAACTCTCTAAATTCTGATGTCCTGTTATACCTAGAATCATACTAATTCATTTTAATTAATAGTTTTAAGATTATTTATTATAAAAATATCTTATATATTTTTACCCTCTGCCATCATCTGAGATATTGCAGACGCAATACCATCCCATGTCCATTTAATAACCCTATTCCTAGGCAACCCTAGTGGTAAAATAGATGAAGAATTCGCTTCATCTACATATACTCCAAAAAAAGGGACATCATTTTTGATTGCCATTTGAATTTCTTTATTTACACCAGTTGCAGTACCCATATTCCTACCAACCAAAACTATCATCATATTACATCTCTTCATCTTATCTTCAATGATTTGTTGCCATGTTGATTGTGCCAATGCCGTCTTTGAAGACCAATCTTCAATATTAAAAGGGGTACGGGAGTTTACTGATTGACCGATAAAATACATTTTTTCACGTGCATTGTTATCAAAATCAAAGCTTATGAATGCTCTTGGATTTGCCATATTATTTTATTTTAAAATTTGTTAATTTTTAGGATCTCTTAAAACTGATCCCTTATCTATCTTATACTTTTATAATTCAACCCTTTAAATTCAAGAGTATTGAATTGACTGGAAAAATTTACTAGCAGCACTTCTGTAAATCTTCCCATTAAGTATCCAAAAGATGGTTTAAAATCGATTATTTTACCATCTGATTTAGTGATATAAAACTCAATTTGTTTTTCTTCAACATATAAAAAGGGTTTCACAAATAAATTATCTTCCCATTGGCCAGATTTTGTTTTATGATAATAAATGGTATAGCCATTATCATCCGTTTTCTTTTCCCAAGTTGAAAGGTCTTTTGATATTTTATTATCAATATCTTGATCCAGTTTTCTTACAGAGTTTGTATGTAAAATGATTTTCATTTTTATAATTTTTATCTATTAATTAATTTATCTTATAAGGTTTTTGATTTTATAAGAAAAACAACATATTCTACAATATCAAATCATATCTTTTTTTACAAGATTCCAATAATGTTCACCTAATGCTGTAAGCTTACAAGATTCTGAGTTCATAGCAGCGTAATACATGTGATCCGCTTCAATGGGAATGACAAGTCCAATTCTATTATAACTTTGCATAATCGCAAATTTTTCACAATTATTTTTGTCTTTATTTTCACTCGTTGGTTCATAGGATGGATCTAATGTATGCTCTTCTCGTTCCGGAAAAAGTTCAGTGATTCTTCTCAAATCAGAAAGTGAAACAGATGGATTTACTTGCCGTAAACTAATAAATGTTTTCACATTAGTTCGAAACATTGGACGCTGCGCAAATCCTCCTAATGATTGATCAATATGAGCATATATGCTACCTGGTGTAATATTTCCTAAAATATCAGCAGCCCCTCCCATTAATGCATCAACAAACAAGTTAGTAAACAAGCCAGATCCATCAAGTTCTGAAGCATATTGTTTATCTGTTGAAGCTGTTAATATGGTCATCCCTTCACATATTGTAACAGATGTTTCAGCACCTGGACTACCCATTTTACCACTATGACAACAATCTAAAATTATAATTTTATTTAAAGCTTTTGAGTTATTAGCATACTCTAATATATCTCTCATTGAAAGTCCTTGATCCCCATACTCACAATCCGAAGTTACAAGATATCCTCCTGAATCTTCTAAATAACCATGACCCGAAAAATAGAATAGCGCAATTTCAGGATTGTCCTCATTAAATATATCTAAAACTAGATCCTTTAATGTTCTTCTATCAATGGCTGAATTCTCATCAACAGAAGTTTCTAATATCACATCGAAATTTTTTGTACCGTCAGCATTTCTTTCTAAAACTGTTTTAACTTCATAAGCATCATTTACACATCCAAAAAGATTATTTACCTTATCTGATTTATAATAATTAATACCTACGACGACTGCTTTTGCTCTTCTTCTCATTATTTAAATTTTTAATTATATTATGTTTATCGTAACCATTCTTTTAAACTTTGATAACTCCTTGAATTTTCATTTAACCATAATATTTCTTCTGTAGAAATGTTTCCTGTTACCAGACCTTTTACAGATTCTTTTGTAACATAAGGATAGACAGATAAAAACTCCTGTCCCTCAAACCTAGAATTTGCATAATCTGTAATTGGTAGAATGGCGCATCTGCTTGTTTCTCCATCCATGTAACCGAGCTCCCAAGGCATCCATTTTGATACTGAAGAATTCTCAGAAGTTGCATAGATTAGGGATTTTGACTGTTTCATCCTATTTCTTATTAGAGAAACAGTTTTCTTATCGACATTTTTCCTATCAAGATGCGAGTCAACTATCCAATCAACATAAACCTTAAAGCCTTTTGAAGACAATTCTAAAAATAGACCCTCTATATACTCTTTATCTTTATAGCTATGAGATAAGAAAATGTCAAAAGACATACTATTTTTACTTTCGTTTACTGTTGCAGAAAAGGTCTTTGTACCCTTTCTTCCAGTTCTGGAGAGATCCTTTAAATAACTTTTTGTGTAAAACATTTTTTCAAATTATATTATTAAACTATTTATTTCAACAGGCACTAACCTGCCTTTAAATTCTTTTGTATGAACATTTTTATTGATAGCTTGAAATGTTTCTTTTTCAAACTTCATCAGTTCCATAAAAACACTTACATCCCGTGACCAGTCTTTTATGAAAAAATCTCCATTTTGGCTTTTGATATTTAATGTTGTTGATGCACTGATATCTATTCCCGAATTTTTTAACCCATTCACATTTCCAGCAAGAGTTATTTCCGAATTTTTTGATCTTGATTGCATTATTAAAGCATTAGATGCATATGTTACAGAAGTAACCAAGTATGTATTATCCCATAATAGAACTTTACTTTTTGAAATGATTTCATTTTCAAGTCCTGCGATGTCACTAATCTGTTTTTTATAACATTCCAAAGCATGGAAGTAAATAGAACCTTCTGAAGTAAATTGTAATGTTATTTCGCCATCTGTACTTGGTAATTCATCCGCAAGATCAAGTTTAGTGTTTGCAGATGTAATATTCTTTACAGAGTTTTTACTTGAAAACTTATAGCTATGCTTATTTCCCGAATTATCATCCTCTAGATAATTGACATCAAGATTTTTGAGTGAAGAAATTTTTGTAAAAGCGCCGACTGGAGCTTCTTTTTTTAGAAATCTAGCTTTACCATATGGAAATTTAATTATATCACCTACATGAATTATTTCACCAGGTAAATAAACTGCAATTTTCCCAAGTTCTTTGGCTATTTCGGTTGAATATTTTATTTGTAAAGACATTGTAATATTTTATTATTCGATTACAATGCAAAGTTAAATGGCCGTACAACAGTGGTTTTCCCTAGTTTTAAGGATTTTTCATCCTCACTTTTGAGGATGAAAAAAGCTGCTTTTCAGCAGCTTTTAAAATTAAGTGGGATTACAATACCCATTTTCAATTGCAAACTTGATAAGAGTGTTTGAATTTCGTACACCCGTTTTTTCTATAAGGTTTCTTTTATGTGTCTCAAATGTAGTTTTTGCAATATTTAGCATATCAGCAATTTCAGGACCTGTATAACCATTTCCAATATATGTAAGGACCTGTTTTTCTTTTGCAGTAAGTTTAATTTCTCCGGCTACATCTTTTGATTTTAATGTCGCATATACTGATTCGATAACCTCTTCAGAAAAATAGTTTTTACCATTATAAATACTATTTATAGCAGTTAATAATTCTTCTTTTCCTTTATTTTTCAATATATATCCATTTGCTTCTGCATTAAATATACTTCTTATAAAACTAATTTCTTCATGCATACTGAGAATTAGTATTTTTATGTGAGGGTAACTTTTTTTTAGAAGCTTTGTTGTCTCTATGCCATCTAAACCAGGCATATTTATGTCAAGTACAACAATATCTACCTTCTGGAGATTAACTATTGAAATAACGTCTTGCCCAGATGAAGCACGTCCAACAATTTCAATATTGGGATCGTTCTTAATAACTAATTCCAAACCATCAAGAACTATCTCATGATCATCAGCAATAATAAGTCTTATCATAGATTATTTATGGGTATTTCTATATTTACATAAGTTCCACGTTCTATTACGGAATCAATATCAATTTTACCACCTAATGAATCAACTCTAGAGTTTATATTTTGTAAACCCATGCCACTAGATTGTTTATCAATATTAAAACCTATTCCATTATCTTCCACCTGAATGTTTATCTTATTTTTGAGTTTTAATATCTGAATCGTGACGTGACTTGCTTCTGCATATTTTAAAATATTATTCATTAGTTCTTGAATAATTCGATATATTTGAATTTCAATATTATTTTCTAATCTGTTTTCCAGATCAACTGGTATAAACTCTATTTCTATTATCTTAGTTTGTCTAATCGTAATTACTAAATCTTCAACAGCTGAAACTAATCCAAATTTGGTAAGTACTCCAGAGGACATTTCATAAGATATCCTTCTGACTTCTTTGCATGCTTCATCTAGTAGTTCATTTGCTTTCTGAAAACTTTTAAGATCAAAATCTTTATTTTGGAATAATTGTTCTTCTCCAGACTTGTAATATACTTTAGCAACGGATAGTATACTTCCAATTCTATCATGTAAATCTTGTGAAATTCTTTTACGTTCACGATCTTGTGTATTCAACATTTCATTATATGATTTGATTTCTTGATTTTTGATCAATTGTTCAAGTTTTTTTTCCTCAAGCTCTTTATCTTTTAATGCTATGTCTTTCTTTTGTCTTTCAACCCTCCATTTTGTCAAAAGAAAAAATAATAATATAAATAAAGAGAATATCGTGAATAGAGTATAAATTAATATTTTATTATTTTGATTTTCAAGTTTTAAATTTTTGATGTTTACTCTGAAGATTTCTCTATCCTTCTTTAGAATTTCATTTTTTTTCTGTGCTCTTGCAAATTTTTCCCTATAATCTACAGCTTTCTTATAATCAGCTTCTAAACTATCTCTTAAATAGTTATGCTGTTGGGAGTAATATATTGCAGAATCATAATCTTGTTTAACAGAATACGCAAGATACAATCCATCCAAAGCTTTTAGTTTTTCTGATTTATTTCGTGAATTTTCTGATGTTTGTAAGGAATTTTTGTAATATTTTATTGCTTGATCATATTCCTTATTTCGAAAATAGATGTGTCCTAAATTTATATTTGCTTCTTTAAGTCTATTTTTAGAAACATATTTTTCCTGAATATCGATGCTCTTTTTAAACTTCTGAATAGCTTTTTGATCATCACCTTTTTTATAATAAAGAGCTCCAAGATTATTATATATCTCAGAACTTGTATCTTTTAAACCTAACTTAAACTTTAGTTTTATTGCTTTATCATAATATTCTTGTGATAAAGTATTGTTTCCAGTTTCGAAATATAAAACACCTAAATTATTGTATATTTTAGAAAGTTCATAATCATCATAAAACTTCGTGAAGTATCTTTCGCTTTTAAAAAAATACTCTTTAGAGTTTTCGTAATTTTTCATAACCATATAAAGTATTCCCAAGTTTATATAACTATGTGCAACATTTTTTTCATCTTTCAATTGTTCTCTTATTTCTAAACCCTTTAATAGATATTTATCAGCTTGCTCATATGATCCCATATTCTGATATATTAATCCTATATTATTAGAAATTAGAGCTTCTAATGATGGTTGTTTAAGTTCTTCAAATATACGTAGTGAATTTAATCCATAAAATAGTGCCTTTGATAAGTCCTTCTTATTCCGGTAGATTTCACTAAGTTGATTATTTGCTCGAGCAATACCATATTTATTACCAGCCTGTGTTTCTAAATTTAAAACTTTTAAATATATTTTCTCTGCCAACAAAAATTGCTTATTAAAAATATATGCTGTTCCCAACCTGTTTAAACTTGTGACAATGCCTACTTTATAATGTATTTTATTACTCATTGAATATGCAGTGAGAGCGTAGTATTTTGCCTTATTAAAATTATTTTTTCTTAATTCCCACGAAAGCTCATTAAAAGCATCTATTTTTAATGTATCATTTATTGTTGTGGATTGTGATAAGTCAATCAAACTATCAATTATATTTTTTTGCTGGCATTTTCCATTGGCAAAGCAAATGATAGATAAGATTATAAAGATTTTGTACATATAAAATTGGTAAGGGCTTTACTATGTAAAGATAGTAAAACCCTCAATCTTCAGATTCTAAGAAACTTATCTTTTTTTAGGATTTCTTTCTCTTTCTCCAATAGGCTTAACAATTTCACCAGCACCTTCAGGAGAAGTTGTTGGAGGTGGTGTTACAGTTGTTGTAGGAGTTGTCTGCCCATTTGTTTGTGAAGTTTCAGTTTGTTGTTTCGAATCATTAGAGCTATTGTCATTCTCAGTTGTTCCTAGCTCTTTTTCTAAATTGTTTTCTTCTTCCATAATGAATTATTTTTATGTCTTACAAAGATCTTTTATAAAAATCTAAATAAAATCCTTGAAAAAAAGTATTTTTCTATCCTTACATGTAAGGATATTGATTAGTGAATTTAATTGTTACTATAAATCACTATACTTACTCTAATTTCTCTTGCCTGCAATTAAATACATTACTGCTATCACTTAGTAATTAATAACAATTTTTAAGAACTGACTTTTAATTAGTAGGTTAAAGAATAACAGTAAGAATTATCTTAAACAAGAATTTAAAATAATCGTCTAAATCTCATCAAACTCCATCGTTATAGAATATCTTTTTCTCAAACTACCTCATAATTTGGTTTCAACCTCAGATACAAGACAACATAAAACTGAACATTTTCTGCCTCGATCCTTCGATGTAACAGTTACAAATCTTGCAGAGTTCAATACAATCCAATTAAAAGCAACACCGAAATTCCCTTCCTACACATAAAAAATGCCCCTAAAAGTGTCTTACTTTCCGGGGCGTTCTATCATTAGGATTTCTGTTTACCTAAACAGAGGATTGATCTTTCAGGACCCATTACTGCTTGGATATTTTAGCCCATATTGTATTGCCTTTCAAGATGTAGTTTCCTGACGGGTACCCGGTAAGGTCAATCAGGTTTTTTCCTTTACTTACATTTACTTTCCTGATCATCTTACCGGTGCTGTCATACAGGTAAACGCTCTCGTTTTCTGTAGACTCAACGGTAAACAGCCCTGTTGTCGGATTAGGATAGGACAGTGTTTTTACTTTCCCTGGAGTTTCTGCTGTGGCCAGGACACAACTGGCATTATAGGTATCCCCAATAATCGTAATGCCTTTATTAACCAACTGAGCCCGTGCCATAATAGCCTGAGGCGTAGAATATGTGAGTCCCGTTGCATTGATATTGCCAAATGTAATATTTGAGCTGGCCCATGTAGGATTATTAGCGAGTGCAATCAGGAACTTATTATAATTGGTACAGGATAAACCGGAATTTTTAAAATCAAAAGATATGGAACCCCAGGTGAAATTCTGAAGTTTGATATTCCAGGTCGAAATATCCTGATTAAAAGCCGTAGCTCCGTTAAACATACTGAAACCGGCATTGTAATTCACTTTACTTACATCCCAGTTCCCGATAGGCTGATTGAATGATACCGCATTTTGAAACATATTTTCACAGTCTGTTACTTTACCGGTATTCCAGTTGTTCAGCGGCTGATTGAATGAGGTAGCATTAGAGAACACATAACGGAAATTAACCGCATTTGAAGTATTCCAGGCATTTAATGGCTGGTTAAACGCGGTAGCATTATTGAACATGGAAGAAAAATCTGTTCCGGCGGAGGTATTCCACGCAGAAATGTTCTGATTAAAAGCAGATGCAAAAGAAAACATAGCGCTAAAATCTTTTACATTGGCAGTGTTCCAGGTTCCTATATTCTGGTTAAATACTGTTGCCCTTGAAAACATACCATTCATATTATTGATGGTTGATGTATTCCAGTTAGACATTGAACTGTTACCCACCAAAGAAGAACAATTCGAAAACATTAGGGATACGTTATTGATCTGTGTCAGGTTAGGAGTATCGGTAGCTGTTATATTAAGGTTGGGACAACCTGCGAACCCCTGATTGAACTGCTGAAGCCAGATGGTGCTTCCCCACTGGCTCACTTCGATGAGTTTCGGGTTGGCATTAGCCTCAATGGTATTTGTACTGGCCCTGAACCCGTAAAACAATCCATTCCCGTTAGATACCTTTACCTTGTATACAGCCTGGAGCGGATTCGGATTTAAAGGGGTACCAAAAGTAATGACTATCGGAGTATTACTGTTGGACGTAACAGAACTAATCGTACCATTATGCTGAGGATAGCCTGCTTCTTCCCACTGAATGGCATAATCTGTTCCGGTACCGCCAAATGATATGGTGTTAGTAACCGTACCCCCGATGTTCGGTTTCCAGACGGTAATAAATTCAGTCTGTGCATAAGAACTGAAGAATAAAAGAAGAAAAATAAAAATGAGTTGTTTTTTATACATATTTTAAAAATTTCACAAAAGTAAGAATTATTTTCTTTTATCATTCCATCTATTTCAGTGTTCTTTTGTAAAATTTTTATTAAGAAGTTTTTTACGAGCGAAAATAAATGTCTTTTTATACATTAAATAAGGCCCGAATGGAAAAGTGCTACCCCTCATCAAAACCCGCCCCGTTTGCGCCAGCGTCCACTCGTGCATCTTTTCTGCCATATTCTATCTTTTTCTGATACGAACAAGTTACCCAATACAGAAATATTCATGAATAACAGCCAATACATCCTCAATACAATTTCAGGGAAAATACTGAATGAAGATTGTTTGGCAACATCTATTTTTGTTAAAAAAATTAATACAATTTTATTTAATATGATATTTTTTACATTAAATGACCTTTAAAACAGGCCATTTAAACATTAAAACTACCAACCATAAAACTTTTTAAAAATGAAAAACCACGATCACCATCATGATCACATGTGTTTTTGCGCATGTACCAATCCCGTTGTCACCTTATTAAAAGAAGATCTTTTCGGGCCGGAGAACCTGGCGTTACTGACGGCCAACCTGCCTGAGAAGAAACCTGAAGTTGTACAGCCTGCACCGATCGTATTTACAGGGGGTATTATCAGGCCTATGACAGACGGTAAGGCCGACATCGTAGAAGCTATCGGGTTCGCGGAAGGCCGGGTAGTTTCCAACGGCAGTCTTTCCTCTGTGATACAGGAAATGGATGTTAATTTCAAAGGTAACTATACGGTCAGGAACCTCGAACCTAACCAGACCTTATTGCCTGGCCTTTTCGAGCCTCATATACACGTGGTCTTTTCCGGACTGATGGCTTCTTTTGCAGATGTTGGCCCCTTTGACGGCCAGAACATCAGGCAGGGTTATGACAAAAACTGGGTAAAGGAAACCCTGAAGGCCAATCTGCCACAGGAATCCGAAGATGCCGTCTTATTCGCCAATGGACTCGATCCCGCTTTGCTGGCTCCCTACTCTCCGGATCACTTTAAAGATATTGATTATACATTTTTAAACGATGTAAGTGAAACCATACCCATTATGGTCATCAGCGCCTCCGGACATACGGTTTATATCAACAGCCCTGCAATCTCTAAGGTCTATGCTAAAAACGAAGCCGACCTGAAAAAGGATGGATATCCTACCAAGGAGGAATTCCAGAAAAAAGGCCGTGGCCTGTTACAGGAAGAGAAGGGCCTTTTATATGCCTTCGGTACATTTAAAGCACAGATTCTCGCATTGGCGCACACCCATATGAATGATAACCTGGATGCTTTTTTTGCCGAGGCGAATTCAAGGGGCGTAACATCGATGTATGATGCCATACTGAATGATGAATATCTGAGTTACCTCAACCCTTACATAGATTCAAAAAGATTGCGGGTAAGATTAGGCGGTGCCAGATATTGCGAAAGTGCAGCAGCACTCCCGGCTCTACCGCCATATCAGGCTCCGGAACAATACAGTGACCTTTATTTCGGACATGTAAAAGTAGTCGCAGACGGATCAAATCAGGGACTTACCGGATACCAGTCGGAGGATTATGCCTGTCCTCCGGAAACCAATAAGGCCGGTATCTTTGATTTCAAGCCGCAGGAAACCTATCCGGCATTGATTAAATCGATTATGATCGATAAAGGCTGGCCACTGATGATCCATGCCAACGGCGACAAGGCAGTCACCCTTACCATAGATGCCTATCGTGAAGCCCTTAAATTATGTACAGGAACTCCGCTCCGCAACCGCATCGAGCATTGCTCTTTATTCAGCGAACACCGACAGCTTGATGAAATGGCGGAATTAGGCATTTCGCCCAGTTTTTTAATCGGCCATGTCGGCTATTGGGGATTCGTTTTTAAGAATATGATCTTTAAAGGCCAGCAATTGGATGGCAACGATAAGGTAGATATGCTGGACCTCTGTAAATCTGCCCTGGATAAGAAATTAAGGATCTCCCTGCACAGCGACCATACCGTAACCCCCATCGGACCCTTAAGAATGATGGAACAATCCGTTACCCGTGTGATGGAAGCGCTTCCACCGGATTACGATCTTTCCCCTGTCCTGAATAAGGATGAATGCCTGACGGCTGAAGAAGCGTTGCGCGCAGCCACGTATGATGCAGCATGGCAATGTTATGCCGAAAAATGGGCAGGCTCCTTACCCAAAGGTCATTTTGCAGATTTCATTATCCTTGCAGAAGATCCCTTAAGCATGCCCCAGGACAAAATCAGCATGAACATGCGGAATATTAAGGTAGAAGAAACCTGGCTGGGCGGAAATGTCGTCTATCAACATTCAAAATAAAAATTCCATTCGTACATTATTAATTTTTAACATAAAAACTATAACCACATGACTTACAATGATTATCAGATGACCTTCATCATGTCCATGATCTCGAATTTCGCCCCTCAGCAGAAAGATGTTACTGATCCGGTTTCAGCTGCACAGGCCATCCAGACCAACTTTGCCAAAGAACTGCCCAAAATTATCGCTGCGGCCGACTTTCCGGTAGATGTTACCGTAGCCTGGGGACCATATGTTGTGGTGGAAGCTAAGGATATCAATAAAAAACACGTTGCAACAGCCACAAATACCATGCTCGTATTCAAGTATCCAAGCCAGACCGTTGCGGGTGCCAACGAATATGTGGTATCCGTTGCGGGTACTAAAACAACATCTGTGTTTGATCAAATGGATGAAGATTTGTTGGGCGGCAAAATTGCAGACTGGCCTTACAGTTCGAAGCCTAATACCATCAAAATTTCTCATGGTACCTTAAAGGGTATCGGACTCTTGCTTGGCCTGAACTCCGGCAATTCGATTACAGATTATTTCTCTACACTCAATGACCCGAACGCCATTATTACGGTAGCCGGACACAGCCTGGGAGGAGCATTATCACCGGCACTGGCGCTTATCCTGTTCGGTGCCCATACTTCCTTTTCCAAAATACCTGCGCAGGCTACAAGCCAAAACTGGACAACAAGAACCTACGCCCTTGCAGGCCCGGATGTAGGCAACAGCGATTATGTGGATTACCTGCACACCACTTTCCCGCCACAAGCTGTTGCACCTGCCGTGAAATGGCAGCAGTTCAACTGTAAAATATGGAATAGCCTGGACATCGTTCCTCAGGTATGGTCAAAAGGTTTTAAGCCATATATTGATACCATTTATGGTGATCAACTAGATACGCCCGCAGCAGTTAAAGATATTTTAACTTTACTTAATACAACTCTGTTATCCTTAAACGGACTGGTTAATCCCTACACCTGTTCTGACCCTGACAGACTGGGGCAATTTGCCGGCACCTTTCAGACAGCCTTACCCAAAAATGGCCCGATGATCAAAGATGACTGTTCCGACAGCACCTGCTCATCAACTCCAAATTCACTGGCAGCATGTAATTTTGTCGGTCAGATTTTATACCAGCATATCAATGCTTATTTCGAAGAAATTGGTGTAATTGACTTCCTCAACGCCGTTACAGCAGGACTTGACCCAACAAGCGTGTGCAACATCAAACAAAAGCTGCTGGGTCAGATTGGCATTGAGGAAACTGTACAGTAAAATGTATAAGAGGCGGTTTCTACATCAATGCCTCAAAAAATTGAACTTTTTATTTAGTTAAGTATTTTGTACGGGGCCCGGTATTCTTACCGGGCTCTTTCTGTGTGGTTGTTTTTTATCATTACTCTGGATTTTATATCCACTATCATTCATCAAACTCCACTGTTGCAGAAAACCTCTGATCCACTGAACCGAGCGAAAGCTTTGCCTTATTTTTCCCGCTCAGGATATCGGAGATCCAAAGGCCGAGGCCGAAACCGTCTTTATGAAAGGTATCCCGCAGGAACTGGCCTTTCAGCTTTTCGGGATCTTCTATGTTCCGGCTAACGGGATTGGAAATCATGATGCCTTTCTTCTTATCCTGGAAGACCTGAATATCAATGACGGGATCACCTTTGATATATTTTACAGCATTCGAAATCAGGTTTTTAATGATCACTTCCACCTGGTTTTTATCTGCTGATATGGTAAAGTCACCATCCACCGGTGAAAATTCAATCCTGAACCGCTGGCCGTTGATGGCCATCTGTTTCGCAAAACCTTCTGAAATTTCCAGCACTAATTCTGCGAGGTCGATTTCAGACCTGTTCGTCCGCAGGTTCCCGGATTCGATATGGCTCATCCAGAGGAAATTATCCACCAGGGCCTTCATGCGTTTCACTTCCTGCTCCTGATTATCGAGTAACTTCCGGGTATCTGAATCCAGGGAAGCACGGTTGAAGATCTGGAGCTCTGTAAGCATGTTGCTGATGGGTGTCCGCAGTTCGTGGGAAGCCGTTGTAAAAAAAGCGGTCTGTTGCTTCACCTGCTCATCGATCCGCATCAGCATCCGGTTCAGTGCATCGGTAAGATGGTAAAATTCGTCCCGGGCCTGCGGCTTGGACAGCAGGGTAATGTGCTCCAGGTCCACCTTGCTGGCGTTATGGATAATCCGGCGGAGCGGCCTCAGGAAAAATCCGGACAGCAGGTAACCGCCTAAGAAAGATACCAGAAACGCAACCGGGAGATAGATGTACAGCAACCGCCTCAGTTTCCGGACCGCAGAATGGTAGTTCTCTGCCGACAGGGCAAAATCCACCGATATACTGCCGCCGTTTTCGGGGTATTTTTTTAAAGAAACCATCCTCCATTTTTCTTTATCTGCGACATCTTCCGGAAGGGTATTGATCAGCTGGGTTTTCTTTACCTTATTATCATAAGTGATCCTGAAAAACTCCCCGTTTTTGGGCAATGGAACAGCAATGGGATTGATGTCGGTCTTCTGAAGCACCGCATTGGCCGCAGACGACAGCTGGAGCGAGAAACTCCGGTCCAGTTCTGTTTTGGCATTATCATACAGTGAGTAGACGATGATGCTGACGCACAGGAAGAGCAGCGAATTAAACAGCAACCCGAAACGGAACCGCAGGCTCTGGTAAAAGAAAGATGTCGGCCGGTTTTTCATGGGTTATGGTTTTTCGCCTTTCAGCATGTAGCCGGCTCCGATTACGGTTTTGATCAGCTGTTTATCAAAGCCTTTGTCGATCTTTTTCCTGAGCTGATGCATATAGACCTCCACGATATTGCTTTCCGGATCGAAGTTCATATTCCAGGCATTTTCCAGCAGCTGGTTTTTGGTGAGGACGAGATTGGCATTCCGGACCAGGTATTCCAGCAGGACAAATTCTTTGGAAGTCAGTTCGATTTCTGTATCTCCCCTTTTCACCTTCCGGGAAGGGATATCGATTTCCAGGTCCTCAATTTTTATTTTCTGTTGTCCGCCGGAACCGGAAAATCGGCTTACCGTACGGATCCTGGCCAGCAGTTCTTCCCATTCAAAAGGTTTCCTGATGTAATCCGCGGCACCCAGGTCCAGCCCCTGCACCACCTGTCTGGAATCTGCAATGGCACTGATGATGATCACCGGCGTTTCCACTCCGAAAGCCCGCAGGTTCTTCAGGAAATCAAAACCGTTGATCCCTGGCAGCATCAGATCCAGGAGGATCAGGTCAAAATCATTTTTTACGGCCATTTCCAGGGCTTCCGAGCCGTCATTGCAAACCTCGGTCTGGTAGCCTGCCTGTGACAGGCCCTGCTGTATAAAACCGGCCAGTTTTTTTTCGTCTTCGGCAATCAGTATCCTCATAGTCAGCGTATTTTATAGACAATACTGTCAATGGTAATCTCCGTCATCTTCACCGGCGGAAACCGGAGGGTATTGATGGTCCCATCGTTTGCATCCCGTTCCATAGCAGTTACTTCCACCTGGGTAGCCTTGATCAATAATGGTGCTAATATCCTGCTTTCTTCCGGATTAAGCATTACCGTTTTCTTTCCGATCACAAATCCTATGGTTTCATTCCGGCGGTTCCTGATGAATTCGGAAACCGCTCCTTTAATCCGGATTTCCTTTCCCGGGCTGGGTTTTGGCGGTAATATGCCCTGTATGTCAAACCTGTTGTTACCGTCTTCCGAAGAAACGGAGATCAGCTCATAACCGCGGTCTCTCCGGGACACTTTCAGATGGATGGAAGCACCGGGTTGTGCAATCTCCAGGATCTGCCTGGCCAGATGGGGCGGAAAATGGATGTCGGATTGCTGTTTCCCCTGATCCAGGACCATTTGATCAATATTGCCTTCAGGAGTGGTTTTGTATCGTATCACTTGGCCATCCAGCTGCACCGGCTTTTCAATTTCCAGAGGCGGAACGGGCGGCGGTAACGGCGGTTTTTTCTCACAGCCGCCAAGACAGCAGACCGCAAAAAAAATAAATATTATTTTCGATAGATGATATGTTGTTTGTTTAAAAACCATTGTATGATAATGAAAAACCTGAGCAAATTACGAAAATCTGATCAGGTTTTTACTGTTGATTCAGTTAGATTTTACAGGGCATATTCCTTCCCGTTGACGCTGATCGTCCTGGCACGCACGATGTTGAATTTCCGCTCTGCCACTTCACCGGAATTGTCCGGCTTTTTAAATCCGGTGAAGGAGATTTTCGCTCCTTTTACTAAAGCCTGCCCCAGCTGCTGATAGATGTGCGGCGGCATTTTGAGCAGGGTATTATCCACGAAGATACCCACCACACCATCGCCTTCCTTATTTTTCTGAAGATCGGTGATCGTTCCGCTTTCCGTTACAGAGACCTCCTGAGGCGGCGTCTGCGGAACGGCCGGCGGTGTATCTTCAATGGTTTTCCCATTGGCCGTTATGCTGTTCATGCGGAACGATTTTTCGCCGTTAGGAGCAACATCCGTAACCCCTTTGAGGCTGATCTGGCTGCCCTGTTTGGTTAATGCCGTGATCTGGTTTCCCAAATGCGGCGGGAACTTCACGAGAACCTGGCCTCCGCTGCTGTTCAGATAGAATCCGTCATAGACAAAATCATCATTGGTAACCATTTTGGAAACAGTTCCGGAAAGCGTTGTGATTTCTCTCACCTCCTCCGGACGCGGTCCCGGCCCCGGTCTTTCCATTCCCGGACGTGGTTCTTTCGGGGGAACCGAAGGCTGAACCTGAGCGTTTACGACTGCGGCAGTCATTAAAAATACGACTGCGGCTATTTTTTTTCCTTGGTTTAAAACAGTGTTGTTCATCTTATTAAAATTTACATTATACATTCTGATTGTTTTTCTATAGCAAATGTATCATGACCTTATTAAGATGGTATGAGTGTGAAATTAATTTTTTTTAATGTCGATCAATGCAGGAGATGGAGAATGGTTAATTTGCCGGGTTCTATCCAATCATCTATTGTGTTAGTTTATCTTAAATAAACCATGCCGTGAGTTATAAATGCTTGCAGATGAGCGGATTTAGCAGATTTCTTTCACGAATTCTAAAAATCGTAGAATTTTAGAAACTTCTGTGGTCTTCCTCTTTTCAAAGCTATCAACCTCAAAAATTCTTACGTGTCAAAAAAACTGTTGTAACTATTGTGGTTATACCCCACTCAAACACTCAAACCCTCCCACTCTCCGACTCTCCAACTCTCCAACTCCATATCCGATAACACAACCATTCTTTAACTTGTAGATGAGCAGATCATGCAGATTATTTCCCTGCATTAACCCTATGCTGAGTCTGAGGTTTAACTTTAAAGTTCAGCTCGGATCCTGCTGAGCTGCGTAGGCGTAATGGCCAGATAGGAAGCTATCTGATGAAGCTTTAAGCGGGAGATCAACTGAGGATAATTATTTTCAAACTCCAAATACCGTTGTCTGGCGGTAGCTGATTTAAGAGTAATCTCGTCAAACTCTTTTTCAATGACCCAGTGACGTTCCAGGTAGGTAATATAGAAATCTGCGATATCAGCATATTGTTTGGTGAGGTTCCTGAAATCACTAAATGAATAACTGATCAGCTCGGTATCTTCCAGGGCCTCAACAGCAAAAAAGCCAGGTTCCTGTTTTAATAAAGCACTGGTGGAAGCGACCAGTGAGTTTTCGGGGAAAAACTTTTTAATTATTTTTTCCCCTTTTTCATTAAGATAGTAATACGAAAGCAGCCCGCTCCTTACAAAAGAGATATCCTTCGGAACAACATTCTGTTCCAACAGGGTAACTCCCTTTACTATTTTAGAGGGTTTCAAAAATGCCGACCACGCTGTCTTTGATTCCTCAGAGAGGAAGGAATAACGGCTTATAAATTCCCAAAATGCTGTCATCGCATAAAGATAAAACAAAACAGACTTATAGCCATACGGATTTCAAATACCTGAACTCTTCTGTATTCCCTCAACATATGTAAAGAATTTTGAGCATCCCGGCATCTAACTTTGTCTTTATAAAAATCAATTACAATGGTCAAATCATTATTTGCATTAGTCGTCATCTGCATCGGAACCAACATGTTTTCCCAGAAAGTAGATTCAGTGAGTATTTACAGTGCCTCTATGGACAGGGAAATTAAAACGCTTGTGATCCATCCATCCGAAAGTACGGATAAGAAACTGCCAACAGTATACATACTGCATGGCTACAGTGGCTATCCTAAAAGAACATTAACCAAGGATATTCCGTCGTTGTCTACCCTCAGCGAAGCAATGCAGATGATATTTGTGTTACCGGACGGGCAGTATGACAGCTGGTATATAAACAGTCCGCATTTACAATATGAAACATTTATCGCTGAGGAACTGACCGGCTTTATTCAGAAAAATTACCCGTCTGACCAGTCGAAAACCGCTCTGATGGGCTGGAGCATGGGCGGACACGGCGCTCTGTACATTGGCGCAAGGCATCAGAAAACTTTTACGGCCATCGGGAGCTTATGTGGTGTGATAGATTTCGTTCCCTTTGGAAAAGAATACGGTGTTCCTAAATTGTTAGGAGAAAATCCTGAAAAATGGGCTCCATATACGGCTATTTCACAGATAAATAAATTTAAAAACAGCCGACAGAAGATCCTGATCAGCTGCGGAACCGACGATCCTTTGATTGCCCAAAACAGAAAATTCCATGAGCAATTGATGCGGTTGAAAATCCCTCATATCTATGAGGAGGCTCCCGGCGCCCACAATGCGGGGTACTGGTCTAAGGCTGCTGTCAATCAATTACTTCAAATCAATCAATTCTTTGTGACCCATGATTAAATTTAAAAGAACAGCACACTAGAAAAAACACTTCCTGACCTTACCATTCCTCATTTTATTATTGACAGGCTGTTCCAAAATTGAACATCATACCAACCATAATCAAAAAAATATGTCAAAGATCCAGTATAAAAACCCTGAAGGACTTTTCGACCCTACGCCATTTGCTTTTTCCCACTCTGCAAAAGCTTCAGGCAACGGGAATTATGTCTTTATCTCCGGACAAAGTGGTGGAGAAGGTCCAGAGCACAGCCTTTCGGGTGATTTCCGGGTTCAGGTTAAAACCGCTCTGCAAAACCTGATCAATGTCCTGAAAGCATCAGGTCTCACGACTGATCACGTTCTGAAAATTACCATCCTGATTGTTGATCACGATCAGGGGAAACTCACAATATGGACAGAAGAGATGCAGAAAGTATGGAAGAACCATCCCTTTCCGGCAAGCACACTGATTCCGGTACCCAAACTGGCTTTGGATGGAATGCTCGTTGAGGTTGATGCCATCGCGTTCAAGCCTTTGTAAAAGCTTTTGCTGCTAAAATTTTAAAGTATCCGATATAGTCGGATACTTTGCTTTTTATTATTTCACATCAGATTCTTGAGTACAGTTTCGTGCTTTCTTTTCTGTTCAGATCAGTTTTGCCGTTAAGAGAGAACCGGATTTATACCGGCTTCCTGAATTGCAGGGCATATCCAACATACTATTTTTATAACCATATTCTCATCATCAGGTTATTTGGAATTGATCCATCTTTTTTTTCTGGATGGATGGTATGATCAAATATCCTGGCGCACCATAACCTGGGCAGACATCTCAAACGGTTTTAACTGTGATTGCTCAGCGACGGTAAAATCAATAGTTTCGAGGAAAGGAATCATCGCATCATTGGCGGGGAGCTCGGTCCAGTAGGAATGGTTTTGTCACAGACAGGCATTTTTGCCATAATGAATGGCATACTTCGGGAATACGGTAATTGGGAAGAACAAAAAATGATAGATGGACGGCTCGTCTACCTTCCAGAACAGCGGGCTGACTGAACGTTTTTCCAATCATGGCGTACCCCAGAGGCTGATCATCTTCAAAGACAATGACCAGCTGCGTGCTGAGATCATTGAGACCATTAATTGCTTTTCTCCGGTCAAGCTCATCTTCAAGATAAGGATTGAGCCGAACCGGATCAATAATGCCTTCATACATTTCTTTTAAATGAGCTTCTTTCAACGCCAGAAAAAGATCCATCCCGTTTTCTGACCCTACCGTAAATTTTGATATGATATTCATTGTGCATTCAATTTCCCAACAAATGTACGGGTTGCCTGAAATCAAGACCCGGTACAGATTATGGAAAAAGAAACGGTACAGTCAGTGCTTCATCCAGTTTCCGATTTTCTCTATGGCTTCAAAACTTTCAGGTGTTAAATGGCCGGAAAAGACTGTCCGAAAGCAATGATCGTAGGTATCCGTAAACGAAAATGTATGACCGGGAGTAAAGGAAACCCCGAATTTTTCAGCGGTTTTATACCATAATGCCACATCTCTATCAGGTTCCAGCTGCGTCCATAAGCTGTAACCGCCTTTAGGAACGGTTGTCATTACAGTATCCGGAAAATACTGATTAAAATGACCGGCCAATCTGATGGCATTCTGTTCCAGCTTTCTGCGAAACGTTCTAAGGTGCCGGTCATAACTCGAACCGGACAGTAACTTTATGATAACTTCCTGGTTTAAGGGCGAAACAGATCTGCCTAAAGCAAATTTCATACGTTCTGCTTGTAAGAAATAGCGTCCTGCCGACAGCCAGCCTAACCGTATGCCGGGAGCCAGACTTTTTGAAAACGAAGAAACGGTGATAACCAGGCCATGAATGTCAAAATTCCTGATGGTCGATGGTCTGGTGCCACTGAAATAAAGATCCCCGTAAACATCATTTTCAATAATCGGAATATCTTTTGAAGATGCGATATCATAAAGCTGTTTCTTTGCCTCATCAGTCATCAATATTCCCGTTGGATTATGAAAGTTGGGGGTTACAACCATTGCTCTGATATCATTTTTCTGACATACTTCCTTCATGAGCTCTGCATCTATACCGGTATTATTCCTTACAGGGATTTCTACGGTCCTGAGGCGAAGATTAGCGATGATTTCCAACACTGAAAAGACGCATGGACTTTCTATCGCAATAATATCATTGGGCTGCGTGGTTACCGCTAATGCAATATATAAAGCCTGCAAAGCTCCTTCTGTGACAATGATTTCTTCCTGCTGTACCCATGCACCATGCAGGGCCGAACGCCTGGAAATTAATCTGCGAAGTTCTTCTGATCCGTTAGAAGGATAATACCTCAGCAGGGCTGCACCTTTCTCACGGATCATTTGCTGCATCGTACGGAGAACTAATTTTTGAGGGATTAAAAAATCAGAAGGAACCGCCGCGTTTAAGTGGGTGCTTTCATGATGGTGGCGCTGATGGGACGTTACCAAAATGTTTTCTCTGAAGACAGCATCTCTCGGGATTGCGTGCATATCAGATTTAAAATCATCCAATGCCTGCTTCAGCTGAAAACTGACGCTATATCCGGAACGGGGAAGGCTTTTTACCAGTCCTTTATAAACAAGGTAATCATAGCCGTTCTGCACAGAACTGGTACTGAGCTGATATTCACTTTTGATCTTTCTGACAGAGGGCAGGCGATCTCCCGGTTTCAACAGTCCTTCAGCAATGTTCTTTTCAATTTCATCGGTAAATTTCCTGTATCTGTAATCCTTCATTACGAACTAGCTTTAGCAGGTGAATATTAATTCCATAAATGTACTTAAATCGGGGCTGATCAGTACGGAAATAATTGCTTTGTGAATGCTTTCTACCTCAAATGTACAAATGTATTGCTGCATGTTCCATTCTATCAGAATTGCCATTCTTTTACTCTACTGCTCTCCCACACTACCACACTCAAACTCTCCACTCTCCGACTCCCAGCACCCTGTATCAGTGATCCTGATTCCAATTATTTTGAGAGCTATTAATCTTACGCTTCTATTGAACGAGTTCTATAGGATTATTATATTTTTTCTGATCTTCCCTGGCTTTCTCTTCGATCCCGCGAATGATATCATTAGGATCCCGGTCGACCAATTGTATCGTGCCGTTATATACCCCCGCCTTAAAGTCACGGGCCGGGTCCTTTTTGTATTCTGCCAAAATCTGAAAGAATTGAGTTTTGCTCACTTTAAGATCTTTGTCTATATATCTGGAACCCGGTATATTAATGGCTTCGCACGCAATGGTATGGTTTCCAATCAATGTAAAGCTGTAATCGTTTTGATCATCATATAGCTCAACGATGAGTCCGGGAAGCCCATAAAATTTATAGGGTCCTGTACTGATGGGTATTTTCGGGTTAAAATAGGCATTCCACTTACGTCCTCTGAAGGACACCTCCGCTTTCTGCAGCTGATTTCCCTGAGCATCTTTTTTCTTTTCCTTCGTGATAACCCAATCAAGGATGACCGGATCATCATAAGTATATCGGATTGCCCCCTGAACCTCTGTAATCGCAAAGCTGTTCTTACCGGGTTTTCTTTTGAATACATAGAGGATATTCCCGACTTCCTCATATGCTTTGGTATTGTCTGAGTGGTATAAAGAATCCAGTATGAACCTGTCATAACTCCGGAAAGAATATTCTTGAGCATCAACATCCAGACACATTCTTTCACTTTTATGCAAAGCACTTGCTGAATCGTCTTTGTAGCGCAGTTCATAGATGAACCTGTTGACCTGCTGAGCATGGGTAAACGAAAAAATAAAGATTAAAAACAAGGACAGGGTTTTAAAAGCCATAAGTAAAAATTAAATATCGGTAAAAAATGAAGTTTATATCTGCCGGACAGCTTTACATTCATTCTAAGTATTGTATAATATAGTCATTCCTGTTGGTAACAAATTCTTTCCCTTTATCATTGATTCTACTGATCAACACTCCCTGATTATAAGTATCCCAGACTTTGAACTTATAGACTTTTCTGTGGGTAAATATACTGATCAGGTATTCCTTCCTTTTCACCGGATGATTCACCCAACTGAATTCATCATCTTTTAAAGATTCAAAAAGCTTTCTGCATTTGTCCTTACGGATCATCCTGTTGTCAATGGAAATTCCGGTCACATCAGAAAAATCCTCCTGATTATATGATCCATACTCCTGAATATCAGCATATGCTTTTGACAGGTAGATCAAAAATAAAACTGCATAAATGAATGTAGGGATCAAGATATTCATCTTTCTTTGCCTGATACAAGCGATAAGAAGTATGGTCAAACAAACAAAAACAAATACGATTCCTATGTATATACTGCCCATCTTATGGTCTTACTTTTAACTTTGTTTTATTATGCTATACGTGTTCCTGAAAGCTCAAATCTAATGGCAGGACAGTTTTCAAAAAAATATTCTTAAATATAGATAAATCATCTGAAACCACTGGCATATGCTGTAAATAACAAAAACGTGATCCTTAATTTTTCCTAATAAGACAGAACATATCGTATGCATTCATGACCAGGAAACTTTGAACAGCAATTTACTCTATTAAAAGCCTGTTATTCAATCTCAATGCTGTGATAGATCATCCACCGTTTCAAATTCCCAACCATCCGCTTTAAATGATCTTCATTTAAAAAGATATTGGTCCAATAGTCAAAGCGGTCGCACTGAACACTGATGTAATAGGTCATGATGGCCAGACAGGCAAAGGGTAAGAGCTTTTTTTCTTCTACAGTAATTTCAGTTATAGTCTCATAACCTTTGATAAAGCTGTCTGCTTTTGCCTGATATTCCTCTTCATTCAAATGGGTTGTCAGCAACTGAAATAAGAAGTAAGAAATATCAAAGCATAAATAGCCATTGCCGCAAAAATCAAAGTCAAAAAATGTAATTTCTTTCTCATTATCAATGTGCAGATTGTCAAACCAGACGTCGAGATGAACTGCTCCATATCTAATGGTACGCAAATCAATGTCATTGATTTTCAGTATTAAAAAAGAAGAAAGGGTTTCTAAAAATTCAATTTCGCTGCTATTTTTATCATAGAATCCTTTTATCTTTAAAACAGGATCTTTGAGTAGGTTTTGGGTATTGTAGGACAATCTGTCCAGGCCGATATGTTCCGTTGATTGATGAATTTTTGCCAATGCCTGTCCGATCAGGAAACTTGTCCCATTTGAAAATTTTGCTGTCTTTTTGCCTTTAGCATAAGAAAATAAAACCCCGAACCTGATCCCTTCCGGTGCTTCGATTTCCTGGATGAAACCGTCCGACTGATCGGCGATCGGAAAGGCCACCTGTCTCCCATCTTCTTTCAGAAGGATTAAAAGCCTTATTTCTTCTTCAATTTCCAGCTTTGTACGCCAGTGATGGGTGTATACTCTGAATACATATCTGTTTTCATTATCATAGACAATATACAGATGGTTCATGGCAAGCCGGAAAACACTGCATTCAGCTTTATCGCTCAGTCCATATTTTTGCTGAATAAGCTTAGCCAGCCTGTGGGGTGAAAGCGTACTGTTAATTACCGGAAATTTCTCTGTCATTATTTCTTAATTTATAGCTGATGATATTTATTCAAGAACTTAACACCTGATTAAAGTTTATTTTAGATTCAGCTTTAATGGTTATTTGTATTTAGGACTTTTCAATTTTTCTCATTACTGCAAAATGCCTGTTGCTTGCTTTTTACTTCTCTTTATTAAGTCATCAATACACCTGTTATGAACAGAGACTCTGAAGGTCATTAAGTCATTCAACGGGTGATTTATGTTAAAAAAAGTTATTTATTTATCCGCCATCAAATTTATTTGTTTTTTTGTAGAAATTTAAAAATGGTAAAAAATCTAAAAGCTTGGGCAGTATGTATATTGTCGCTGTGTTCATCTTTCGCTTTCTCTCAGCAGGAATCAAATGAAGACATATTGAAATTTAAAAGTGAGCAAACGAACAGGAATTCCCGTGAGAAAACAACTGTTTTTACAGGAAATGTCTCTCTGTCATCTGAGGCATTCAGCTTTGAAAATGCAGAGAAAGTAATTGTGGATGAAACCACAAACGAGGTGAAAATCTATAAGCCCAGGAACTTTAAAGTTATTCATGTGAATGGCCTTACCAGAACCGGAGGAAATAAGGAACAGGATGTGATTGTTTACCATACAAAAACAAAGGTTCTTTCGATGTAGTTTGCCGTTAAAGATAAATCAGAAAGGCCATATGATCCATCATGTGGCCTTTTACATATATTTACTCTGCCAGTTCATCACTATGTCAACTGTAAATTTTTGTGTTTTCTGTGGCTTCATTCCGGTTCTGGCACGCTCACACCATCAAATCCTACATCTCAACGTCTAACTCCTCCGATTCTCAAATACACAATAATCATTTCGACCTTATAAAAAATATTTAGTAAAATAAAATATATGATACAAATGTTTTACTAACTTTGAGAATATATAAAGTATAAAATTTTATTACTGAACCAAATTCTATGATCATGAAAAATTTAAAAACGTTGTCAAGAAAAGAACTGAAAACAATCAAAGGAGCGGCATCCGTTTCAAAATGTCCTCCCGGGACTTATTATTGTCCTGAAGCTGACGTATGTGTCCCGTTCAATGCAGGGTGCTATGTTATCGTACCGGATATACCGGTAGAAGGAGAAACGGCTCATTAAGCAAAATAAAAATGGCTGTCTCGAAAGAGACAGTTTTTTTGTGTCCTGCTGAAAAAAAAGATCCTTAGGCTGGCATTTTAAAATTTAAAAATAATAGTATGATTAATCTCCACCATTATACCCACAAAAAGACATTTTATGGGTTTGATTACTTACCGGGAACATTTTTTTTCTAGAGATATAGGGTGTACCAGCTTGTCTATGGGGTTGTAATACGATATTAAAGCAATAATCATTAGTTTAATTCACATTACTTTGATATTTTTGTCTGAAATAAGCCATCAATAAGAAAAATATTAAGTCATTATGAGATTAAACAATCTATTTTTTATTTTACTTTCCTCCACTCTGTTTTCTCAAACCTCCTTTAATTATCAAAGAAGCTGGGCCACCTATTTCGGGGCCATCAATACGGGAATAACAGGACTCTATGAGGACAGCTCTTCCCACATTTTTGTAGATGCGAGAACAAGTTCGCCCAACCCAAGCATCGGGACACCGCCGGTTTCTTATTACAATCAGTTTGTAACGGCAGGAAGCCAGCCTTATACCGGAAGTTATACTATTCCTAATAATTTTTCAGGAAAGTTAACTTCAGCAGGAAATTTTGTATCTGCGGGATACTCACCTTATATCACCTCGAATTCATCTGCAAAATTCCCGTACTTCAGAGATCATGATGGAAATATGTATGAGCTCCAGATCGATCCTTCCAATCCTGCACTCTCTCCCGGGGCATGGCTCAGCAACGCTCCGGATTCCTTAAATAATATTCTTACCAAATATGACGTCAATAATACCATGCTGTGGCAGACCTATCTGCCCGGAAACGACAGTTTTAATAAGCTTGACGTAGACCATGACGGAAATATTTACGTTACCGGAGCCACTACATGGCAGAATCTGGCAGATCCGGGAACGTTTCAACCGGTTTTCAGTATGGTTTATGGTCCGGCAGGAGAACTCCTGCCCAATACTTATCTGGTAAAACTGAATCCGCAGGGGCAAAAAATATGGGCCACCTATACTCCATCAAGTTTACTTTCAGGATTAACGGTATTCGAAGACAAAGTCTATATTTCCGGGAACAATGACCTGAAGCCTGCAGGAGCAGATTTGTCAACATCCGGCACATTTCAGCCCGCAAAAGCAGGCCAGTTTATTGCTGAAATTAATGCCAATACCGGACAAAGAACCTGGGGAACTTATTATGGAATTCCGGGCAATACATTAGATTCCGGGATTTCTGATATTAAGGCCGATGGCACCGGTGTCTATATTACCGGAGCGACTTTCGGGGTACCGGGAAGCTATTATGCTACGGAAGGAGCTTATAAAACACAGTCAACGGATCCTGATATGTTTGTTACGAAATTCAATTCCTCCGGAGGAAGGATATGGAGCACCTATATAGGCACCGCCGCGGAAGAAACATTCAGCGGCGACAGAGGGCTTGATATTAAAAATGGTAAGGTATTGTTCACCGGGTTGAGCTATGGGGATCAAAATATCTCAACACCGGGAGCATACATCGCAACAAAACCTAATCCCAACGGCCAGGATATCTTTTTCAGCATGCTGGATAGCAGTACCGGATTTCCGGATTTCATTTCCTATTACGGTGGTACCAGCAACAGCTTCCATCCCAATGACATCCAGTGTATTTTTTCAATAGATTCAGACGGATTTTACCTGTACGGAAGTACAGGCAGAACAGCTGGATACAGTTCCGCAAACGGTTACCAGCAGACGATCATCTATCCTGGCGGAATTACAACCGGAATTTCCGGATTTATCGCAAAATTCAGTCCTAAGACCCTTTCTGTTTCTGAGGCGGATCCTGCCGGAGATCTTATGTTGTACAACAATCCAAACAACGGGAACTTCAGTGTAAAAGGAACTGTTTTACAGCAGGTGCCCCATATGATCGCTATCCATGATCTGTCCGGAAGGATACTCTATTCAAGGCCTGTTCAAAAAAATAAAGAAGAGCACTTCCACCTGGAGCACCTGCTGGCCAATGGAAATTATATCGTATCCATAACTAATAGTGACCAGACTGTCGTTAAAACATTTAAACTTATGATCAGGAAATAGGCAGAAAACAAATACCATCTTAAATACCTGCATATAAAAATGTTATGCAGGTATTTTCGTGTTTAAAAATCGTATATTTTTAAAACTTCTGTGTTCTTCTGTTTTCAAAGCTGTTTTCTTAAAATTCTAAAGTGTCACAAAAGCTCTTATGACTCTTTTGGTTTAATCTCTCGCAAATCAGCAGATCTCGCAGATTTTTTCACGCATTTTAAAAATCGTAGATTTTTAAAAACTCATGTGTTCTTCTGTTTCAAAGCTATCATCTTAAAAATTCTTAAGTGTCAAAAAAAATTTTTATGACTATTGTGGTTTAATCCTTCACAGATCAGCAGATCGTGTATGTGTTTTCACGCTTTAAAATCGTAGATTTTTAAAAACTCATGTGTTCTTTCGAAACAACGCAATTTGATTTTGACTTAGCTAATCATATTAAAAGCTTAAGAAAATCAGCGGGTTTATCTAAAGAAGAACTAAGTTTAAAAATGGGCGTGGCAAAATCCTTTGTAGGCAATGTAGAATCTCATACACAACGACACAAATATTCTACCCGCCATATTGCATTGCTGGCCAAAGCTTTCAGCTATAAGCACGTTTCTGAACTGATGGACTTCCCTACTCCAGAATATGACAGAGTTAAAGTTACAGTGAAGCAGGTGTATAATGAGAGCGGAACCAAGGTGATGGCGAGTGAAGTAGTGAAGATTGAGGAGATTGACTGAAATAGTGCAGCTTTTTTACTACGCTTTATTGATTTGATAAATGAAGCTTTGAAATCAGTTTTAAATCTTTGATTTCCAGAATATTTTTCAGGCAGCCAATTTCAAGTATATTAACCAATGCCGTTACCATTTCCTCATAACTCAAAGTTTGATTTGGAAAAATATAAGGATAAATAAGATTAAGTATCTTATAAATCAATCTCACGTTCTTCTGCTCTTTTAATGGAATAATAAAACCCGGCCGGAAGCTGTAAACATTTTTAAAAGGAAGCCCAATTAAGGCATTTTCGGTTTTACCTTTTATCCTTGCCCACATTATTTTTCCTTTTGCAGAGCTATCGGCATAAATCCCTGATAAATAAAAGAAAACCATATCAGGATTCAGATCAGCAAGCGCTTTTGCAAACATCATTGTGGTATAGAAAGTGATATGGCTGTACTTATCCTCATTCATACCAAAGGAACTAATCCCAGCACAATAGAAACAGCCATCATAGCCGGTCAACTGACTACGATGAGCATGCAGGTCTGTAAAATCTTTTACAATAAGTTCAGAAAGTTTGGGATGCCGTAATGGAGATATTCTTCTATTTACCATTAATACTTCTGTGATATCAGGATGATTGAGAGTGGTCAACAGAACCCCTTCCCCGATCATTCCCGTTGCACCTGTGATGATGATCTTCATTTTCTTATTCTTTGTGCCCATCAGTGTACAATCATTTTCCAAAACATATTGAACGTATCCTCAATGATGCTGTATTGAACTTTCTTAGTGAACGTTTTGGATAACAGGTATTGATTGACACCAAATACCTGATTACTGATCAAAGTGTATAATAGATTTACATCAATATCAATGATCTGCTTCTCTTCGATGGCCGAACGAAAAATCTGTAATACAGGTGCTATCTGAGCAGAAATCTCATCATTTCCAATTTTTTTAAAATAAGGCGAATTAGAGAATTGGGCCAGAAACAAGAATTCGTCTGGGTTACGGAGTGACCATTTAAGAGATTCCTCATAATACGTTTTGATCATCTCCCTGGTTGATTTGACTTCTGCCAGTGCAGCATTTATATGTTCTGCAGCCATACCTTTTATTCTTAAATAGAGGGCAACGATCAGTTCATCTTTGGTGGAAAAAAAATAAAACAGCGTTCCCGTTGCTATGCCTGCCTCCTTTGCAATTTTGCTTGTCGGTGTATCATTAAATCCCTGAGAAACAAATAATTTCAAGGCAGTTTGAAGCAGTATTTCCTTTTTATCCATTGGTTATGTATTTTAAAAAACTGAAAAATATCTTATTACATCCTATTTCAAGTTTGTTACCTTTCATCATCCATGGGACCACAAAATAATTCATTAACCATAATGGTATCCAGGTATTCGTAAAGCCCACTAATTAAGCCATCCTTAAAGGTTAGCAGCAATATCACATTGTTTTCGTAAATACGACCGTCACTTCTTGTTCCACGAATGTGAATATAAAGTGCTGCACGATCTTCGTCAGCAGTAATAGATTTAAGTGTCATCTTCATGCCTTCCGGAAATCTTTCCGCCACCGTTGCCCATAATTTTGATTGATTTTCTATTGATTGGTACCCGCCAAAAGGCCAAGACCCCTCACCACTCAACCAATAAGTGCAATCAGCCGTTTTTAATTTGTTCATCTCGTCAAATTGGCCGGCAGCCATCGCATCGAAGTATTGGTTTGCTATTTTCTTAGTTTCCATAATTTTAAATTTTGTGACTGTTTAGTCAGTCATTACAAATGTATAACTATTTATTTGATCAACATATAGAAGAAGCTAAATAAAAAATCCCAGAAATACATTCTGAGATTTTTTTATAAAATATATTAAGAGTTGATCCTTTTATTTTCCTCCACCGTCTTTTTCCACATCGGTTTTGGTATTGTCCTTCACTTTCTGGTTCCCGAAACGTTTCACAAATGTGAGGGAGAAACCATGCCAGTCGGAGCGTGACGCATTCCGGAAGGTTCCCTGGGCACTGTAGGTGGTGGCATCAAAATTAGGCCGCTTGAAGATGTTCATCAGCTGGAGGCTGACTTCCATCTGGGTTTTCGGGAAGATCTTGGTTACGGAGATATTGTGGAAAACATTGGTATTGTTCGCAATGGAGTTCCCGTTATTCTGGTTGTTGATTTCCATCCATGCGCTGAGATTGATGTTCTTATTCAAGAGATTGGTATAGGAAATATTGGTGGAACCGCCCCAATAGCTGATGTACGGACTGGATTTCAGGTTGTTCTTCGCGTTGAAGTCGCTGTTGTCGATATAGTACCATCCGAATCCGGCATTTACCGTCAGCTTATTTTTCAGGAAGGTCTGATTGGTATTGGCGAAAAGGTAGTATTTTTTCACTTTCCCGAAGAAGTTGGCTTCCTGGCTGATGGTTTTTCCGTTTTCATTAACGAAGGTCGTCCAGTAATCCTGATCGGTGAACATATACCTTGCGGAGAGGAAATACTTTTTGAAAAGCCCCATCTTCAGGTAAAAACGGTCACTCGGATTGGGTTCCAGATCGATGCTTCCACGGGTGTATATCCCGTCCGTATTCGGCAGCAGGAAAGGGTTGAATTCCGCATACCACGGCCGCCAAAGGTTCCGGTTATAGGTAAGGCTTACATCCAGTTTTTCCGAAAAGGAATACTTCAGCAACAGGTTCGGCAGGAAAGCGCCGTACCCATCTTTCCTGGATGTTCCTGCTACATCCTGGCGGATTTTAAAATTGGTACTCTCATACCGGATCCCGATCCTGGTTTCCAGCTTTTTGAAAAAGGTCTTGCTGTAATTGGCATACAGGGAGTTGATGTTATCCTCATAATGGAAAACGTCATTCTGGCTGAGGCCACTGAGCTGGTTCCCGTACAGGCTGTTCGGGATGCTGTTATTGTTGAAGTTCATCTTCCCTCCTACTTCAATGGTTCCGCCGGATTTCCCTAACGGCTGGGTGTAGTCTACCTTAACATAATAGTTGCGGGCCTGGGTGTTGGTTAAAATCCCGATTTCATTCGGCAGCGGATTATTGCTGAAGTTTTTCAGGAAGTAACTATCGTCTCTCTGCCCGTCATAATTGCTCCCGAGATTCACATCCAGGATCCTGTTTTTTTCCTTGTCGTAGTATTTATAGAAAATATTGGTTCCCAGGGTACGGCCAAGCCCGGAGGCGTTCTGGGTCTGCGCGTAAGAATACTGGAAATCGTTATTGGCAAAATTGATGGCGTCTGCCTGGGAATCTGAAAAGCTGCGGCTCTGGTAATATTCCAGGATGACCCCAATATTGTTCTTTTCATTCAGCTCATATTCCGAAGTGGAAGACAAGGACGGACTCTGGTTGTGCTGCTGGCTGTAGGAATTGATGTTGGTGATATTATTGTTTTCATACAGCGTATTGGTGATGGAATTCCTCTGCACCCACGTATTGTCGCTGTAACTTCCGACCAGGGTCTGGGTAAATTTTTTGCGGTGGTAATTGAGGTTGGCATTGGTATATTGGGAATTCTTGGTATTCTGCCTGTTGTTGAAGGTTATACTTCCTTTGATGCCTTCATCATCCCGCTTTTTCAGGACGATGTTGATGACGGAGCCTGCGCTCTCGTAGCGTGAGGACGGGCTGGTAATCACCTCTATTTTCATCAGGTTGTCTGCTGGAATAGTAGCGAGATATTCTTTCAGTTCCTTACCGGTAAAAACGGATTTCCGGTCATTGATGTATACGGTAACAGATTCTCCTTCTGCTTTTATGGCGTCATTATTATCGATGCTTACCAGAGGGGTCATCCTCAGGACATCCCAGGTGGTATTCCCGGCCAGGATGGAACTGTTGGCTACATTGAAAACAGTACGGTCAACCTTGGATTCTACGGTAGGCTTCCTGACGACCAACGTAACGGCTTCTATTTCTTTTTCTTTCGGCTTCAGGGTATCTTTCTGCGTCTGGGCTGTTGCAAAGCTGGCAGCGAGTAAGGCAATAGAAGATATAATTATTCTCATCATGTAGATATTTACAGATAAGACAGTCAAAGGGTAGCCTATGTTACATCCGGATGATAAAAAAAATAAAGAAACGCACTAAAGCAGTGCGTTTCAGGTATATCCATTTTTAACTTTTTATGATTAGAGCAGAATAGATATCGATTTTAAAAGAATTCAGTCCATCAATGCCAACCTCAATCAGAATGTTTTCCGGCGTGACCTTTCTTTTTTCTCTGTTCGAGGCTGTCAATAACAGGGTTGAACCCGGCTTTATAGAGCTCTGTCATCATCTGGAGAACGTCCGGATCGGTTCTTCCGGGAGTTCCTCCGGTGATGGGCGGAGCCGGGTCATATTCCAGGTCGAGCATGACTGCCTGGGCATAATTGCTGCCCCAATTATCTTTCAGGATGGCCAGCGACATATCAAGACCGGCCGTCACTCCGGCGGAAGTCCAGTATTTACCGTCGCGAGTATACCTTTCCTGCACAAAGTGGGCGCCGTACTGTGCCATTTTTTCTTTGGCATCGAACCAGTTGGTTGTCACATTCCTTCCTTTCAACAGGCCTGTTGCGCCGAGGATCCATGCTCCTGTGCAGACAGATCCGGTGTAGGTGGTGGTTTGATCAACCTTCCGGATCCAGTCCAGCACTTTTTTATTATAGGCTGCTTCTACCGTTCCTTTGAAACCTCCCGGAATGATCAGGATGTCCAGCTGTTGCACCTCATCTATGGTGGTATCAGGCCGTATTTCGATTCCGGATACGGTTTTAAAAAGGCCCGGTTTCAGAGCGATCAGCATGACTTTTGCTCCGATCACCTGGCCGAAAACGTAGCGCGGATTCATAAAATCAAGGTCGTTGACGCCATCATAGACCAGGATCCCGATGGTTCTGATCTCTTTTTTAGGTTTCCCGAAAACGGCATCCATCGTCAGGGCATGATTTCCGGAAGCCGCAGCACCTAGTTGCTGTTCTTTTCCTGAGGCTTTCTGAACAGAATTTTTATTGGTGTGCATTTCTTTTTTCACAGGTTCTTTTTGGCATCCCGTCAGCAGCATGGCTGCTGCAACGAGACTGCATATCATTATTTTCATCGTGATGTTTTTTTTGTTATTAAATTTCCTTGGGTTGTTATCCTGTATTTGCAAGCCGGCCCGGCTCAGGCATGTTCTCCTTTCTGAAAATCCAGAAGTATGGCGCCGTCTTAAACTGAACCGGATGTATGGTATAGGATACAATAGAGGTGATCACTAAGGCATCAGCCTCATGATCTGTACAGTTGAGTTAAATAAACGCTTAATCAGGCCACAGGAGGATGGAATATGTCAGAATACAATATGGGCAAATACCTGCCTAAATAAAAGGTACTGATCGAACGGTCATCTGTATCAGCAATACTGCAAAAGGAGCATATCCCCTCTTCCGCGATAAACACATCTATATACGGAAACAGTATTTTCCTGCCGTCCCGGGTATCATGTTCCCGTCCGGTTTCAGCAATCTGCCTGAAGACATAGCATTTGCCGTTGCACCTGAGTTCCGGCTGCGCCCTGTTTTCACAGAGGTTTTCCACAATATACCTGTAATTAACGGCATAGCTGATCAGTGGCAGTAACGGCCGTACTGCAAGCGTGAAAATCAATACTATGGCAACACTATATTTCAAAACCTGGTATCAAAGATACGAATCGCAAATCAGTATTTGACTGATATTCATCATAATGTATAGTCATGAAAGGACAGAATGGCAGGTTAAGGGATATTAAATAGTGGTCTGAAGAAATGATGACGTTGCGAAGAGGCCAGGAAAAATGGGGATGGAAAGAACCAGGAAAAAATAAGACTCCGCGCCCTTCCAGGGCGCGGAGTCTTTTATCTATAATTCAGTATGATTAGAATTTCAAATCTCCGTTTACTTCTTTTACTGCGTGAGCGGCTTCAGCAAATTTCAGCTGCTCGTCTGCGGTAAGGGTAACGTTTACGATTCTTTCTACCCCGTTTTTACCGATGATCGCAGGAACACCCAGGCAGATATCATTTTGTCCGTACTCTCCTTCCAGCATCAGTGAACAAGGGATCATTTTTTTCTGGTCGCATGCGATTGCCTGAACCATTACAGAAACCGCTGCACCCGGTGCATACCATGCAGAAGTCCCCAATAATTTGGTAAGGGTAGCCCCACCTACTTTGGTTTCTTCAATAATGTACTTTTGTTTTTCCTCATCCAGGAATTCGGTTACAGGAACCCCGTTTCTGGTAGCCTTGCTCAACAGCGGAAGCATTCCGGTATCACTGTGGGCAGCAATAACCATCCCGTCTACGTCTGAGATTGGTGCTTCAAGAGCCTCAGCCAGCCTGTATTTGAACCTTGCCGAGTCCAGCGCTCCGCCCATTCCGATGATCTTATGTTTAGGAAGCCCGGAAGTTTTGTGTACCAGGTAAGCCATAGTATCCATTGGATTGGATACCACAATGATGATTACCTCAGGGGAATGTTTCACTAGGTTTTCCGTTACTTCTTTTACGATTCCGGCATTGATGCCGATCAGCTCTTCTCTGGTCATCCCCGGTTTTCTAGGGATCCCTGAAGTGATTACGGCTACGTGAGAACCTGCAGTTTTGCTGTAATCCCCTGTAGTACCGGTGATTTTGGTATCAAACCCGTTAAGGGATGCCGTCTGCATCAGATCCATGGCCTTCCCTTCTGCAAAGCCTTCTTTAATATCTACTAAAACCACTTCCGAACAGAAGTTTTTCATAGCGATGTATTCTGCACAACTTGCTCCTACAGCACCTGCACCTACTACGGTTACTTTCATAATGTATACTTTTTTAAATTTATGATCAGATTCACGGAAACTTCAGCGTGCTCCGGGACAGCACTTACAGTATGCCCAACAGCCGGATTTCCGGTTCCCAAATTTAAACATTCCGGAAAAGTTGAGCAATTTTTAAAGGATATAATTAAGAATTTATGAACATTACTCAGCGTTCAGCAAAAAAGTATACAGCTTCCTGGCTCCGGCCAGTACTTTATCGTAATCTTCTTCCTGTACACCGTTGTCCAGCGCCTCCTTGAAGCTCTTCCACATAAGACCTGTGTTTTCCTGATAGCAGCCGAAAAAATGAAAGCTGATGCCATCGAATCCCTCTGTTTTGGAAAGCTGTTTGGCAATCACATTTCCGCCCAGGGTAGATCCTTCGATTACGTAAAGGGCGCCTAACGCTTCATGCTCATTCTCAAAGGTAAGGGGATCTGCTGACGGCTGACTGCTTAGTGAAAGGCTTTCCATATCTTTTTCAATCAACGGAAGCTTCTTCCTTTTGCTGAGCTGGATTTTATCACTCCACTCCCCTGAAAGGCTTTTTCCGATGCTATCCTCAGCATTCAGCAGCATCAGGTAATTGTTCCGGATGATCTTTTTATAGTCGTCTAAAGTGAATGTTTTATTGAAAATTTTTTCAGAATTAAAAAGCTTTTCAGCCGCGTCGTGATACACAGACGTATTATGTTTAAGATATTCGGATACCATGAAATAAATAAGGATTTTAAAATTCCTCTAAGTTAAGGTTTTTTAAACTTTAAAATAAATGTCGTTCCATCCTCATTGCTTTCATAGCCCACACTGCCGCCAATCCTTTTCATGATGCGGTGTACAATGGAAAGGCCTACCCCGTTTCCTTTAAATTTCCTGGCGTTGACCATCCTGTTAAAGATTTTAAACATCTTATGTTTTTCCTCTTCCGGAATACCGATACCGTTATCACTGATTCTGTAGACTACGAATTCACCGTCTTCCGCCCCGTTGATCTCTACAATCGGCTGCTCCCTGTGGGAAGAGTATTTTACCGCATTGTTGATGATGTTCAGGAACACCTGGTGAAGCATGGTTTTATCAGCCATCACTTCAGGGCATGCCTTGATGATGATTTCACTCTTCGGACTTTCAAAGGTAATTTTTGCATTTTCTGCAATTTTCTCTATCGTCTGCGCAGTAGGAATGCTTTCCAGCATGATCTCGCTGTGCTTGGCACGGCTGAGCTGAAGGACATCATTCATCATCTCGGCCATCCCGTCGATCTCATTGATGATGGCTTTGATTTTCGCCCTGCTTTTCTCCGAGCCGTCCGTAAGGGTGTTCAGCAGCATCTGGGCATTCAGCTTCATGACGGTGAGCGGTGTCCCCAGGTCATGGGAAATGGTATAGGAAAAGCTGTCCAGCTCTTCGTTCACTTTTTTCAGCTCGTCATTGAGCGATTTTATCGTGTTGTAATTTTTATGGGAAATCTCCAGGATGACATCCCTTACAGCGTTTACGGCACTTATATTTTTAGCATTCCACCGTTTGGAATTCCCTTTGATGCTTTCCGTAAAGACCATAAATGACGTTCTCGGGGAAATGATATATTTTTCTTCGCCGTTCTGGACAAAAAGCTCGATCTTTTTTTCCTGTTTTCCGCCCCAGCTGATATGCTCGTCAAATTCCCTGCGGAACCAGATCAGCACTTCTTTCTTGCTTTTTTCAATACAATAGATAATAACCCCGGCCGCTTTCTCATCAAGGCCCAGGTCTTTGCCATGGTCCTTAAGGAAGCTCTTGTTGACATACATACTTTCGTCAATATTTCCCAGAGCCCAGTCCACAATCCTGCTGATGGTTTCACGCTCAGGGACCTGACCTTCAGTCACCATATGTTCATCTGAAATAATGGCGAGACCGTCCGCTTCCGGAAGTCCGGCCAGCTCAGATTTATTATACGCGAGCACGTCAAACATATTGCTGTTCTGCAACAACTGCTCTTTCAGCAATGACGTTCTATCGTTCAGTAAGAGGCGGTACTGGAGCTCATTTTTAGATTTGAAAGACGAATAGGCATTAGAGGCCAATGCAGTAAAAATCCCTGCCTGCACCCTGTCCTCAAGGTCAATATGCTTGGGTTCCGTATTCTGGCAGGTCACCAGCCCCCAAAGATGGTCATCAATAACAATTGATACACTGAAGCTTGAAGAAGCCCCGGAATTTTTGATGTACTGCCCGTGAATGGGAGACATCGCTCTTGAAGTAGTAAACGTAAGGTCAATGCTTTCCAGCTGCTTACTCAGTACCGGAACGGTTTCTGAATGGACATTGCTGAAGATCCGCTTACGCTTCTTCATATACAGTTCCCGGGCCTGGCGTGGAATGTCGGATTCCGGATAATGGAGCCCGAGATAGCTTTCCACATGGTCCTTTTTTTTCTCAGCGATCACCTTTCCGGAACCGTCCATCATGAATTTGTAGATCATCATGCGGTCGTAATTAATAATCGGAGCGAGGGTATTGAGGAGCTGTTCCCAGATTTCCTGCGCATTGTCCATGATATAAAAACTGTCGTATTTATTGGAGATGCGCTTATTGGGGTTGAAGATTACTTCTTCGAATTCTAAAAATATATGATCATCGCTCCGGAAAACAGAAAAATGGTACTGCACTCCGTTGATGAAAATCTTATCAAAGTAGGTTTCATTTTCGCGTCTGGTAAAATTATCCAGGGAAGTATAAATATCTGACTGTATGATGCTCTGGAAGCTCTGAGGAAAGTCTGTGACCTTTCTACCGAAAAGCCCTTCAATGCTTTCGATATTAAATATGTCCCCGATATTCCCGCTTATAAAAGTGATGGAACGTGATTCTGCATTGATGCCAATCAGATATCCAAAACTTTGTATACATCCGGGGATATGTATAGGCTCCTCATGACACTGTACAAAATTCATATAATACTTTGATCAATCAAAGATAATGTTTTTTTTAACAGCCCTGCTAATTTGTGGTACCTATTGTTTAAACGACTGATGTTAAGCACTTTTAATTTTTCACCGAATCTGAATTTACTATGAGCCATGCACGGGAAGGTATTGAGCAGCTTTTAAAATGTATTATCTTCCTCTTGATCTCTGCAATTTTACCGTGCAGCGTCATACAGCCGGATCTTACCGTGATATAGCATTTTTTTCAGAAATTGGGTAGGGATTGGAAACAGGTGCCGTTACATCTTGTATTCATCCCCATATCATAATCTATTCAATTATAAAAAAGACTGCATGCAGTGCATATCATATGTCCTGCAAAGGTCAGATAGGAATAGGTTACACTTCCTTATCATTGTTATTGATTATACACCCCTTGGGGGCATCAATTTATATTGAATTCTAACATTTTTTATTCCGTTCTTTGAAGATATATAGTATTCTGATGCTTATCTTTGCGGCATTATGATCAACCAAAACGTCAAGCTTTGATTAGGAATATACTGCTTTTTATTATACTGTCTTTTTCATGCAAAGCATATGGCCAGAAATTTAATATCCTGAAATACGATACGGAAAACGGTCTTCCCCAAAACAGCGTTAAAGATATTACAAAGGACGCCTATGGCTTTATCTGGCTTACCACCGAAAACGGGATTGTACGCTATGACGGTTCGAGTTTCCTCACTTACCGCAACTTCCCGCTCAATACACAACGGTTTGCCCACTTCTACGGCAACAGGGATAAGGACAGCATTTTCACCAATGACGGTTATGAAAATTCTGTACTGCTGCATCGGCGTGCCCCTAAAATATTCAGTCAGAAGAAAAAAAGCCACAACAACGTTATCGTAAAGGATGGGTACCATTATGTTCAATACTCAAATAAAGCCTATACTTATGATCCGCTGAAAGGCATAGGGTGTTATATTAATGTCAGGAACGGCACTTACTACATCCGGGAAAACGCCATGGTATATCATGATGACCGGGATAAAAAAGATTACCCTGTTAACATCCGAATTACCCTGAACCAGCTGTTTGATTTTTTTACAATCGATCATACGCTATTCCATCTTAACTATACATCAGGGTCTGTTCAGGCAATCCGGGACGGGAAAATGATCCGTTCCTATACTGCTCCGCTGCTTACTGACCCGGAAAGTAAGATTTTCTGGAGCCAGATCAACGGTCAGGCATTTGTGATCAACCGTAACACCATTTACCGCTGCCTCCTCACGAACGGCAAGCTCAGCATCCTTAAGCTGGCCGATATGGACAACCTGAAATACTGCATCAGCATGTATTATGATGAATCCTATAAAAAACTGTACCTCGGCAGCACTACCAGCGGGCTGAGGATCCTGAATTTCCTTGATTTTTCTGCCACGGAACAGAAGCCGGCGCAGTTTACCAATATTTTTTATTCTACCCTTCCTTATGGGAATGACCAGGTCATTACACCGTACGGGGAAATCTATGACCGGAACGGATTCGTCAAAAGCAAGCATTTCAGCAGCCTTACCCCTTATTTTCTTGCTGATGACCAGAACGGAAATATCATGGTCGAGAGTAAGGCTAATACGCTGCTGTCTTACCAGAAAAAAGAGGGATTCAATACTAACCGGCCGTTTCATATTCCGGAAAATTATTTTGTTGACCTTTACTACGACCGGAATGCCTACTATATTGCCAGCAGAAAATCCAAAGAAACGATCAACACAGGATATACAGGGATATTATCCGTATATGCCGACGGGTCTTTCAGTAAGCCTGTACAACAGTTTAAGCTGAATAATGAAATTACGAAAATTGCCAGGCTGGACCCGGACAATGGTCTGGCAGGTACCATAAAAACCCTGTACCGGATCAATATGAAAACCGGAAAGATCTACAACCTCAGTCCGGGAAAAAATATCCTGATCCGCAATATCATACGGACCAATGACGGGAACTTCTGGATAACCACTCTGGGAAAAGGCTTTTTCCTGCTGAAAAATGACCGCCTGATCAGGATGCCCTATGATACCAATAAAAATATATCTTCTTCCCATACCATTCTGGAAGACCCAAAAGGTTTTTTATGGATTTCCACGAACAACGGTTTATACAGGGTGCTTAAGAGCCAGCTTCTCAAATACAGCTCAGATTCTTCAACCCGGGTGAACTATTACCGTTTTTCCAAGGAAGAAGGTTTTAATACCAATGAATTCAACGGCGGAGGGAATTTCTGCGGAAACCGGCTGAACAACGGCGAATTCGTACTGCCTTCGCTTAACGGACTGGTCTTCTTTGACCCGCTGAAGGTGAATGCCCATTATCCCGCCCAAGTATACATTGAACGCGCAGTGATTGACGGAAAAACCCTGAATTTTGATGGCAAAATCAATCTGAATCAGGATGCCTACCGGGCCGATATCTTTATTGATGTGCCGTATTATGCCAATGCCGACAATGTAAAAATACTGGCAAGGCTGAGCAATTCCTCACACGCGAAGTGGGAAACTATCGGGAAAGACCGCAAGTATTCCATGTCCAATATCGAGCCGGGCTCCTATAAGCTCGAAGTAAAGGTTCTGGCATCGGACCACGAAAAGTATATTTATAAGACCATTGCCGTTTACGTCCCTCCTTTTTTCTACCAGACGCTGCTGTTCCGGATTTTATGTGCTTCTGTCCTTATCCTGCTGATTTATCTCCTGTTAAAGTGGAGGGTCAGCTTCCTCCAGAAAAAAAACCGTGAGCTGGAAGAAATCATTGAAGCCAGGACCAGAAGCCTCTCCGATACGGTGGATGACCTGAAGTCTACGGAAATTGAGCTGTACAAAGAGATTGAGCAGCAGAAAAAGCTGATTGGCACGATAACGCATGATATTACCAGCCCCGTACGCTTCATTGCCATCACTGCCAAAGAAATGCTGGACAGGCAAGAAAAAACTCCGGAGAGCGTGGAAAAAGTCCTTTCTTCCATTTATAAATCATCGTTCCAGCTGTATAATTTCACCAGGACGCTGAAAGAGTATGCTGATATTTACAGCAACCACAGGTCGCATGAAAATGAAACCTACCTGCTGTATGACCTTATCGGGGAAAAAATCCTCCTGTTCAGCGAAATAGCCAGGAACAACCATACCGTGATCATCAATACTATCGACCGGACCGTGAGTACAATGGTCAGTAAAAATATTTTTGCTGCCATCATCCATAATCTTCTCGATAACAGTGTTAAATTTACGCAGAACGGCTCTATTACGTTTTCCTGTATGCATCATGAAGATGCCCTTTCGCTGAGCATTGTGGATACGGGTTCCGGTATGGATGAAAGCAAAATACAGTATTATACCAAACTTCAGGATAATATCGAACATGAGAAGCTGCTCCTCCAGAAATACGGGCTCGGCCTTCACCTGGTACTGCAGCTGCTGCAGATGATTGAAGGTACCATAGTTTTCCAACGGAACACGATAGGAACGTCCTGTATCATTACGGTAAAAAATAAAAAAGATGAGTAAAAAAATCCTTATTGCAGATGACCATCATATTGTGCTTGAAGGTACTTCGATGGTGTTGGAATCCAGGATTCCGGATGTTATTATTGATCAGGCCGAGGATTATCCGGAAGCCTATGAGAAGATCTGCCGTGAAAAGTACGATATGATCATCCTCGACATCAATATGCCGGAAAGCAAAAATAAAAAAATGATTTCTGAGATTACTGAAGCGGATCCCGATATTAAGATCCTCGTATTTTCAGCATATGAAGATTCCGTAGCCATACAATATATCCGTGAAGGCGCCCATGGCTACGTCAATAAACTCAGCAAAATAGATGAACTGGTAGACGCGGTACATAAAATATTCTCCGAAGGGCATTATTATTCCAATACCATCGTCAGCCAGCTCCTGGTTTCATCCATCCGGAACATCCCGCTTAATCCGCTTGACAGCCTTTCAAAAAGGGAATATGAAATATTCAGGCTGATGGTGAAAGGATACGGCAACCTGGAGATTTCCAATACGATGAATATCCAGATGCCTACCATCAGTACCTATAAAAAACGAATCTACATCAAGCTGAAGACAGCCAATATTGCCGACCTTATCGAACTGTACAATAAATATTGCTGAATACATCATTACTGATAGTACCTACGGGGATCCAGATCCACAGCATCGATCCAACACCTCCTTCGTGTAGAAAATTTTCTACATGGCATACTACTTATTTCTACTTTTCATGTTGTATCATTCTACATCCGATTCTATTTCAAAGCATTAACAATCCGTAATTTTAATCCCGAAAAATGATGCAATGCTCACATAAAAAAGTGTAAAGCACAATTTGTAAAATCATGTAAGAAAAATCATTGAAGCCGGATTCTTATCATACTGCTTAAAACTATATATGCTTAAAGCAAAGCTTAAACAATCTGTATTTTAAATATTAATTAATTATTTGTCATCATCCTGATAAAATCCGGCATAAGTGAGGAGTGAGTATCAAAAAAATCCCTGAAGTTTCCTTCAGGGATTTGTGTATGGTATTAACCGGTATTTAATGCTCTTAAGCTTCCTTATCAAAATACAGCATATAGTATTTTCCTTTCTCATTCTGGCCTTGGTCAATCATCTGGCGGTCTCCGTGAATGTAAATGTGGAAATTCTTATCCAGCTTAATAATGCTTTTAAAATGGCGCTGGGTCTTTTTTACTGCTGTTTCATTAATCGGGAATTCCTCAGCAATATTGATCTGCATATCCTGCTCATAATCGGTTTTGAAATTGACAAAGCTTTCAATAACGTGCTCGTCGCCTAAAACCTCTTTATTGAACTCATCAATATTAAATTCTTCTTTTTCCTTGAAGAAATTAATGGACTTATTCAGGAAGTCTGCCTGGTCTGCCCTGGAGACCTCAAATTCCTGCGGCAGCTGCTTGGTGATGTAGTCCTTATAAACCATCAACGCTTCCTGGGTATGGAAATATTCATCGTCACGCTGCTTTACCTTCAGGAAATCCTCAAACCAGTAATACATATCACCGTTCTTATTATTATCCACTACGGAAAGTACATAGCCGGTTTCTTTCCCGTTATTGTAGATCAATGCAGCCTTATCTATCTTTGAAAGGCTGATTCCCTGGTCTTTTTCCATGCCGAAAGTTTCATTTTCCGGAAAAATCTTCAGGAATGACTCCCTTTTCTCCGTCTTGAAGATCCCGATCTTATCCACTTTTTCTTCACCGCTTCCCTCACCTTCAAAATATACAATGAACAATTCACCTCCCTGTACCCTGGGGTTCTCCGCAGATTCAAAAAGATGCTTGGCAATGTTTTCAGATTCCCACAGGAATTTAGCCTTATCATCGAAAATCTCTGATGCAGCACTGTAAATAGGATTGTTCACAAGATAGGAATCGCTGTAAAACTGGTAGGTCTCTTCGGATTTGAACGAGCCTAAAAAGTAATCTTCCAGCAGCTCTGTCATCCCTTCATCCAGCTGCAGCTCCTCTTGGGAAAGCATAAGCGATTCTCCGTTAATCTTATTTCCTACTCTGTGAACGATGATTTTTGAAAACATGTCTGATTTTTATGGACTGCAAAGATATTAATTATCTGATATACTTACCCAGCATCATCTCATTTTGATCAATGCCGTCTCATTATGATACCAATTTTTCATTGAATGTACTTTCCGGAATAATTACAGGCATGATAAACAGCACTTTATACTTAAAGTTCCATAAAGGAATGCAGTTTGTATACAGCTTAACAGGATATAAGCCGGCGGACAGGAATGGGCCTGATGAAGAAATATTCCTTTATTTTCCTGCTATCTCCACTGCTTATCTTATTATGTTTAACCACTATTTAAAATGAATCGATATGAACTATTCAGAAGCCGTTCAGGAGATACAAACTATTGTCCCTGATATACAGAACCATCTTCAGGAAAAAAATAACCCGTATACGGCAATCCGTGTTTTTACGGACCATATTAAAAGAATGATCCGTCAGAATGACCGTAAACTCATCAGAGCAAGCCTGAATAAAATGAGTGCCATTTACAGCCAGGGAGATGCAGCGCTTAAAAATGCCATTGAAAACACTTTTATCTATTCCCTGGATAACTGCACGGCATTCTGTACGGAAGAATACAGTAAACTGATCTTCAGTTGCATGTCAAAAGATCTGCAGAAAAGCTATACCGCGCAGATTTATCAACACGGCATATAAACGGTTTGTTACATTTTTCGGCAGTTATATTACAAAATTACACCCTATGAAATCGAAAATAAGAAGAATATCCGACTGGAACAGCCTGGAAAACAAATCTAAAAAACAGTACATCAGTATTTTAACCACTCACATTGCGGTAATTGTCGGCGTTTTTGCAGCCGCTGCCTGTTTATAAATTGGTACGGTTTTAGATACAGTAACGGTACTTTTGAAAAATAGTTAACAATGAATGCACAAATTCCAGCCATTAATCAAACAATAGCTGTGGAGTATTTAAAATTTTTCTTTCCAACCATCCGACAGGAAATTGCACAGCTTAAACATAACTTTGCCGCAACGATCCAGGCTACTGTGAATTATGTAAAAAACCTTGTGCGCGAAGCTAAAATCAACATCATTAAGCATCACATCAAATTGATAGACTGGTTGTACAGAAACGGAAATGTAGAGGTAAGGATCATGATTGAGAATCTTTTCATCAGATCTTTTGAAAGTTTCAGGAAACTTTCCAAGACGAGTCACTGGAAGCAGATCTATGAGTATATGCCGATAGAATTCCAGCAGATCTACATGAATCACATCAAACTGGATGAGATCATGTTCAAAAAGAAATAATTTTTATGCACATAAGCAACAGCAGCTCCGGGCCTTCGGCCCGGAGCTGCTGTTTACCTATAACCCATCCGCAGCCGGAAAAATATAATTCTCAAATTATTGAATACAGTATGGAATTATTATTTAATTTTAAACCTTAAAATCTTTCATGATCAATGAGTGGATTACAGGGGCATGCTACGTACTGAAAACAAGAAACAAAAATGTCGGACGATGAGGCTATGGCTATCGGGGCTGTGGCTCATGATGGGCATATTTGCTTACGGACAGGCTCAATATGACCGTTCAATTCTGATGGCCCAGGCCCAGGATTACTTTACCCTGCATCCTGAAAAATCAGAGATGATGGGATATTATATCCAGAAAAATTTTCCTGACGAGCCATCCGGGAAAGAGGCAGCCTATATCATTATCATGGCCCGTTACCTGCAGAACCATACTTCTGAGCTTACCGATACCGGTCCGGGTGAAAACAACACTTATCCTGAAGACTATCTCATTGCTTATGCCACGGCTTTATATTCTGCGGGACTGAACACGGAAATCCTGCAATCCTACGACCCGTCTGGAATTGTACGGGATATGGATGCCATAACTTCCCGGCTGAAACGGAAAAAGTACCGGCAATCCATACCTTCCATCAGGAAACTGATCTCAAGGACTACGGATCAGAACAGGAACAGCCTTAAAATATTCTGGTCTGCCGTTTTCGATACCGTGCCTCTGGAAAACCTTGCTGTGTTCAGGGATGAAATATCAGCAATAGCCAAAAAATATCCTCGTGAAGCGGAAGCGACATTATTATCCGCAAGACTGCAGATCGCAGAAAAAAACACGGATGCGGCAAAAAAAACAATGGCCGGACTTGATGCTGCAGCCATCGGGAAAAGCCAGAACCTGCGCTTGAAAAAAGACTACCTGGATATAGCGACCCTGCTGAGCTTTTACGGAAATTCAGCCCAGGATTATATCCGGAACAAAAACATACGGGACGGCATTATCAGAAATATAGCAGCCGAAAATCAAAAGTTCCGCTCCCGGTGGTACAGCTTTACGGAGGACAACAACCGGCTGGCTTTCGAATCCCGCAATAAACGTACGGGTCTTGTGCTGGGCATTTGCCTGTTGATCATCAGTATAGTCATCGTTTCTTTGCTGATCTATCTGTATAATGTAAAAAACAGAATCAAAAGGTTTGAACTGCTGAAGTCCAGGATAAAATCCTTATCGGATAAAAAAACACCGTTGAACATCATCCCGGAAAAAACGGAAAGCCTTCTTCTTGATAAGCTCACCCGGTTTGAATCTGAAGAGGATTTTCTATCGCCTAATATGAGCCTTAACGTACTGGCAAAAAAACTGGGTACGAATACAAAGTATTTATCGGAAACCATCAATACCTGCAAAGGAAAAAACTTCAATACCTATATCAATGAACTCAGGATCAATTACATTCTCACCAAACTGAACAATGACCCGGTCTACCGGAATTATAAGATCAGCTACCTGGCCGAAGAATGCGGTTTCTCTTCCCATAGCCTTTTTGCTTCGGTCTTCAAGACTATAGTAGAAATTTCACCCATCAATTATATCCGGATTTTAAATGAAAAAAGATAAATTCTTTTCCATCATGGTATTGCTGACCTGTATCATGCTGCATATCAAGCTGGATGCACAGGTCCCGGATGCCACTATAAAAGCCATAGAACAGTCATCTCTTGAAAATCCCGACCGCTCCAAAGAGCTGGCCGGAAGCCTGGATATGAGCGCACTGAATGACCAACAGAAAATCCGGGTTTTATTTGCCCTCACCAATTCCAGCAATGTAACCGGTGAACTGGACAAGACACTGGAATATGGCGGTAAAACCATGGTGCTGGCAAAAAAAGAAAAAGATACCCTGACCCAGATCAAACTGTATGGCATCCTGGGAAGCCTGTACCAGTCCATCAACCTGAATGAAAAGACAAAAAATTACCTGGATGAGGCAGAAAAACTCATGACAGCCTACCGGTTTCCGGATGCCCTGATGTACATTAAAGGCAATGTATATTATTTAAAAGGCATGAACTACGCCCATACCTTGGATTGCGAAATGGCCATACGGTATTTTAGCCGCTCAATTGATATCTACCGGAAAAACCCATCAAAGATGTCGGCTGTCAATCTGAAAATGGCATACCTTAACAAGGGTTTCTGTGAAATTGAGCTGGGCCAGACAACGAATGCTGCACAAACCCTTGAACTTGCACAGCCTGATTACAACGGAGCAGCCGACGCAAACAGCTATCCCAAATTTTTTGCGGAACGCCAGAAATTATTTGTGAAGTTCGGACATGCCAAAATTGATGCTAAAAAAGAGCAGTACGGTATTTCCAATGCCCTTTTACTGGACCTGCTGAATGAGGAGCAGAGTAGAAATACCAACTTCACCAGGACAGAAGTACTGAAGCAACTTGCAGAAAATTACTATCATCTGGGCAGGTACGAAGAAAGCGACCGGTATGAAAAAATGTACTTTACCGAAGCAGATCCGGAAAACAGAAAACAGGATGATCTGCTGAATTACCTGATTTCGGAAAATAAAAAAATCAGCGAGGCTTCGATTAAGAAAATGGTCACCAAGGAAATTCTCATGCTGGCCCTGATAGGTATTTTAGGAGGACTTTTCATCCTGTACCTCATAAGAAAAGCTCTTGGATACAGGCACCAGTACCAAAAATTAAAAAAAGATCTATTTAATTCCCAAATAATTAAAAATCAATAAATTAAATATCAATTTTATCCTGTTATATTCTTGAATTTTCGCTAAAACCTACAGTATTATGCTTCTTTTTTCCATTATGGCTTACTAATATTGGGAAAAAATTGAAATGAAAAAATTGTACATTTTTGCAGCAGCTATTTTGGCAGCCGCAAGTTTTAATGCCCAATCAACTGTTCCTCCCTACACTCAGGATTTTAATAATTTCCCTCCTGCAGACTGGGTATTCGGGAATTCTTACAATACCAATATCGGAAGCGGTCCGGAAAATATCACTACTTACGACTGGCAACATAAACCTTTTCTCTCCGATACTGCCACCAACAATCCTTCCATCAGTGTCAGCCTGTATACCACAGAGGCTTCTTACTGGGCCATTACCAATAGTTTTGACCTCAGTGGCGGAGGCAGCTATACGGTATCCTTCAATTATGGAACGACAAACGGGCCCTATTCCTCCGATCCTGCCGGACCTGCACCACAAGTTACCTGTGATGATCAGTTTAAATTCATGATTTCAACAGACGGAGGAACTACATGGACCGAATTAGCCAACTGGGATTCGCCTAACGTATCCATGCCACATTCGACATCCTCATATACCACTACTGTTACGGGGATAACAAGCAATGATGTGAAATTTGCTTTTTTTGCATCAGACGGTCATGTCTATAACTTTGAAGCCGACTACAGTATTTACATCGATAATTTTTCCATCACCAGCCAGTCATTGAGTACATCGGAAATTCCGGTAAAAAAAGGCCTCAATACCTATCCTAACCCCACTTCCGGGAAAGTGTATTTCAGAAACGGAGCAAACATTAAATCTGCTGACGTCTATACCGTAACCGGTCAGCTGATTTCATCCGGTACCGATGTGGATTTAACCGGCTATCCTTCCGGGCAGTATATTGTAAAGGTGCATTACAAGGACAATTCATATTCTACCGAAAAGATCATCAAAAAGTAAGGCCGGATAATGTAAGGTATGGATGAATATTCATCTGTATGAAATGATTCAGAATCCGTAAAAAAGCCGTTTTCAAATTTGAAAACGGCTTTTTATGAACTTCCGGACAGCTTCTCATTTACTTCTTCACAAATATATTTTCAATATTCGTTTTGTCCTGAGCACTTAAAGGAGACGCTTGATCCAGTTTGGCTATAAATATATCCACTTCTTCTTTTGTAGCCGGCGAGCCCAGGTTTTCCCCTTTTGCATTGAAGGAATCTGTAATTACCTCGCCTTTTGGAGTAAGGATGAGCCAGAACGGTAATCCTGCTTTTTCTCCTTTATACCGCTTCATCAGTTCCTCGCCTCCCGGATTCTCCAGCCGTTTCTTTTCACCAACTTCCTGGACATCCACATAAGCAGTAACAAATCTTTGGTCAAAAACAGGTTTGGTTTCAGGCCGTTCCATATTCTTTTCCATCAGCCTGCACCACTGGCACCATGAAGCATGAAATATCAGCAGGACGTTTTTCTTATTTGCCTGAGCTTCTTTTATGGCCTTATTTACAATAACATCGGCTTTTTCCTGGGCTTTTCCCAACTGAAAAAACAATAATCCGAAAATAATGATCAATTTATAATATCTCATCTGAACAGGTTTTAAAACTCTATACGAATATAGCTATTTTATCAATACATGAATGTTCAGTTTTCGGATTAAAAAAAGGGCTGTCTTTTCAGACAGCCCTCCGGTAATGAAGCATTACCATTATTTAAGCATACATGAAAACCATGTTTTACTTCTTGATGAATTTAAAGGTATGAACAATTCCGTTACCTGTAAATATCTGGATCAGATACATTCCCTGAGGCAATTCGCGAACGTCAACGCTTCGCTCATTGGCCTGCAGTTTTACTTCCGTTACTCTTCGGCCGTCAGCAGCGGTAATAATTACCTTACTGATGGTTTCCTGGCCGCTGATGTTAAGGATGTCCCTTACCGGATTAGGATAGATCTGAAGTTTAGATTTAGACGGTGCATTGTCTACTCCTAAAGTATTGTTAATTGCCAATACTGCCAGAGAGGCTGATGATTCACAGCTTCCTACGGTCTGAGTAGCATAATACGTCGTATTATTCACCAATACTGTCGTGATCGGCAAACTACCGGTATGGTTAGCGGCATCAGATGCCGAAGCATACCATTTGATATTCTGCCCTGTAACCACTAAAGCGCTTAAAGTGCTTCCCGACGTGAAATTCTGGGTTGCTGCTCCTGTAGGTGCAGCTACCGGACCCGACTGGGTAATGGTTACAGTCCTTGTTAATGTACATCCTTTAGAATCAGTCACAACCACAGTATATATTCCGGCAGCTAAGCCTGATGCTGTGGCAGTGGTTCCTCCGGATGGAGACCATGAATAAGTGTATGGTGCTGTTCCTCCCGTCACTGTTATAGTTGCACTTCCGGTAGATCCTCCGTTACAAGCTATATTCGTTTGGGTAACGGTTCCGCTTAATGCAGTAGGTTGTGTAACCGTTGCATTTACTGTAGCAGTACATCCGTTAGCATCGGTAATAACAACAGTATACGTTCCTGCGGCTAAACCGGTGCGGTCTTCGGTAGTTACACCTCCGCCCCAGTTAAAGGTATACGGTGCTGTTCCTCCTGCCGGTGTTAAGTTAATCGATCCGTTGGAAGCGCCGTTACACGCTACGTTCGTTACCACTGTTGTCCCTGATACTGCACTTGCAGGCTGGGTTACCGTTGCATTTACTGTCGCAGTACATCCGTTAGCATCAGTGATGGTTACGGTATACGTTCCTGCTGCTAAGCCGGTACGGTCTTCTGTCGTGATTCCACCACCCCAGTTAAAGGTATACGGTGCCGTTCCTCCTGCCGGTGTTAAGTTAATCGATCCGTTGGAAGCGCCGTTACACGCTACGTTCGTTACCACTGTCGTTCCGGACACTGCACTTGCAGGCTGATTGATTGTAAATGTCCTTGTGGTCTGACATCCGGAATTATCGGTTACCGTTACAGTATACGTTCCGGCAGACAGCCCTGTAGCCGTAGCTGCAGTACCGCCAAAAGGTGCCCATGAATAAGAATAAGGGGCTACACCTCCCGATGGCACTACAGTAGCACTTCCATTGGAGCCTCCGTTACAGGCTACATCTGTTTTGCTCCCTGTAGTACTGATGCTTACCACCGTAAGGGTTGCAGCAGTAGAGGTAGCAGAACCCGAAGTATTACTGGCCACGGCACGGTACTGATAGCCGTTCATCGCTGCTGTTGCTCCGGTTATCGTCAGCGTACCTGTGGTTACTCCTGAATAAGGAGCCGTATTGGTTAAAGCAATAAAACCGCTTCCTGAATTCTGATACCATTGGTAAGAAGTGGCTCCTGACGAACTTACCGTAAAGGTAGTCGTACCACCGGCACAGATTGTCCTGTTGGCAGGATTGGCTGTGATCACAGGAGCACCGCCAATGAAAGTACATCCTGAATACTGTGATCCGGAGGAATTACTAAGCGTCCAGTTGGCATTATCCATTACTGCTGTCCTTACATTCGCTACCGTAGAAGTAGGTACTCCGGTACAGTTGAATTTTCCTGAATCAGGGGTATCAGCTCCTATAGGACCTGTGTAGAATGCACTTGTCCCTCCCGTAAGTCCCGGAGGCATCAAAGAGGCATTAGGACTGGATGGAGCTCCAACGTTCCAGGCAGCAGATGTAGAAGCGGCGGTATAATAATAATTGATACCGGCAATGCAGGTGACTCCCGTCCCTGTAATGCTTCCGTTGCCTCCCTGAAATGCTATGATCTGATCACCCACGGTAGATAATGATAGCCCATTGGTGGATGTTCCGTCGGTGAGCGCTACCGTTCCGTTAGCCACAGAAGTACCGGTTGAAGGATTATATGTGTAGGCCGTAAGCCCTACAATATAGACTTCAGTTCCTCTTGGGAGTGCAGTACCGCTGGTCCATGTAATGGATGATTCTGTAGAACCTGCAGCCTGCCAGCCTGGCGACTGATATCCCTGATCGGTAAAGCTTATTTTTGTACTGCTTGAAATGTTTGCCAGCAGGACAAATGAGAAAACATCTCCTGTACCCGCATTGGGCGTTGAATCGTATGCGGTGAATGCAATATCACCTGCTGCGAGAGTCGTTTGCGCCTGGGCAGATCCCAGCATTAACGCTCCCGCCATAAAGACGGCGTGCGTTAACTTCTTGATTTTAGAATAAAAATTTGTCATATATAAACACTATTTAAGTTACAAATTGATCAGCTGTCCTCCTTTCTTAAGTCCGAAGGCGGATAGCTTATGTCCGCTCATGAATCCTTCATCGGTATAGACAATGTCTAACCTGAGATGGGTATCATGATTACATTTCACGATAAAGCCCTGTTCTTTATCCAATGACAGAATAGTTCCGGGAAGTCCCGGATGACTGTCCATCCCATGAACCACCGTAGCTTCCACTACCCTGATGTTCCATCCATTCCATTGGGTATACACGCCTTTATTCCACGGGTTGCATGCCCTAGCAAGTGCTTCTATAGTTTCAGCATCCTGCTTTTGCCAGGAAATACAGACATCGGCAATCCCGGGTTTCGGAAAATACCGTGCATGCTGCTCATCCTGTTGTGTTCCCTTTACCTTTGCCTGCAGTAAAACGATAAGTTCATAAAGGAGGCCTGCTCCTAACCATGACAAACGCGTGCATAAACTGCCATGCGTCATATCAGCGGTAAGAGAAATATTCTTTTTGAGAATCATAGCACCCCGGTCTATCGCCTCATCAATGGCATGAACGGTAATTCCTGTCTCTTTGGCCCTGCTCCTGAGGGATTCAAAGACCGGATCCGCACCACGCATTTCAGGCAAGAGCCCGTAATGGAAATTATAAAAGGTATCCGGATAGTCATGAAGGAGCTCCGGACTGATCTTCCACGGGAATGTCATGGTCAAGATATAGTCTGCCGCTGTTGTACCCAACATTTCTATGATCTGTGAAGACCGGTTTTCTTTGCTGATGATAAAAAGCGGAATTCCGGATTGTGAAAGCCATGAGCAAAAATCAATAACATCAGTATTGCCTTCTGCCACCCCTACAGCACAAAGCCGGCCTTCTGCATGTAAAGACTGCAGGGCCGGAACCGCCATTCGGTTGTTGCATAAAACAGCTATCTTAGGTTTGTTGATCATGATTCCAGACAGGCATAAGCGTTAAGCCAGCTATTGGCTTCGGTATTCTTCAGGGACTGAATATTATTTTTTAATCCTTCGCGTTCCGATTCCGTTACTGAAGCAGCTTCCGGATTCGTGAGAAGGCAGTTTCCTGTGACTTCGTCTTTTGAAACGGTAGCATAATACACAGCCGCTTCCGTAAACCCGTTTTCAGGATTTATCGTTACATTCCCCCGGGGCGAGTGGATGGACATGCCATCGAAGCTGGTATTTTCCAGTCCGATGAATTGCGCAGCTTCCCATCCCAGCAATGAGAAAAGGTTGGCTTTACCTTCCCTGATGCTGTTCATTATACTTACGAAAGTCCTGTTTTCAGGAATCTGTAATTCTCCGGACCACGCTACAGCTGTGCTCCAGTCATATCCGGGATAAGGTATTTTGTTCAGCCATGTTTCATCAGACGTGAAGCACGTTCCGTAAACCATCCCATTACCGGCCATGCCATTGCTTCCGTTAAAAAAGTCTTCTGCCATATCACCACAGAAGGAAGCCAGCACTGCTGTTCCTTCTTCTTTTTCAAGAAATTCTCTAAGAGGTTGAAGAGTAAAGTCTGAACGCCGCAGGGAAGTAATGTGGTTGAATACAATGGATCCTCCTTTTTCTTCCGCAGCCGCAGCATACACATAAGAAGGGCGGTACCCGGCATCATAAAACGAGCAGCTGAATGCAAAATTCCTGAAGCCGTCTTCAATGGCTTTCTGAACAATGACCCTGGTACATAAACTTCCCTGAAGGGAAATGAACCATGCATGGCTAAGCTTCTGAAATTTCGGGAAATGGTATCCGCTGTCCAGAACAATCAGTGTCTTGCCGGAAGACTCAAACAGAGGATGTACGAATTCTGCTGCAAGCGGATTCATATATCCTATGATGACATCGGTTCCGGACAATAAAAACTGTTCGCAATGGTCATAGATTTCCTCGTGTTTTGCAGCGACTCCTATTCCGGCTGAAACTATTTCATGGTACCCTTCCAGTCCCATATGGTTCAGGGACTGTTTGAAACCATCCATAATATCAAAAGAAAGCGACGGATAGATGACAGATCGAGGTAAAAGTAAAGCTATTTTCATATTCTGATAAAGCTTCCGGTTAAGCATATAACCGGAAGCCTGTTAATTATTTTAAGATCTGGACGGGAAGATACCGTACACACAAATGATATAATTGATGCCAAGGTAGGGCTGGCGTACGCCAATCGGCTGGCTTCCTCCTGCGGTGCTTAATGCAAAGGCATTGGGTATCGCCCTCATATTGCTGTCTGCCTGCTGGGTTGAATACAGCCCGGGCAATGCGGCCAGCGTATGGCCCCCAGGAGAACCTGTGTTACCTGCATCTGAAAAGGTTTTCATCGAAATGGTTTCCGATCCCGGTAAATGATTGTGCATAGGCATATGCTGTACGTCACACGTTACCGTTTCAGTACCCACCATTTGTCCCAGCTGAAACGTTTTTGTTCCTATTCCCGTTCCTGTTCCCATAGCGGTCCTTCCGGAAAAATTAGGCAGCATGAACGTTGTTCTTCCATCGCCTCCGTACATATTTCCTAAAAGTGCAAAAAGCGCCTGGTTTGTATTGATTGCTAATGTCTGCCCCTGGCATAAAGCCCAGTATTTCGGGGCAAAATCTCCGGCAAACATCCTTATTTCTGACATGGTTCCTTCCATAATGATAGTTTTTTTAGTATTGATAAGCAGAATTAGTCTCTTGGCGGATAATACCCTTCAAGACAAATGATATAATTGGTAGGCATAATTGGCTGTACGATGCTGAAAGGCAAGTTACTGCCCACAACGGATATGTTACCTGCAATAGCTGCCGGAGCCATATTGGTATCCGGAGCCAGAGTAGAATAAGCACCGGAAAGCCCCCCCAGTATATTTCCTGTAGGAGAACCTATGTCTCCTCCATCTGAGTAACAAGGGAATGTAATAGTTGCCGATGCAGTATGGGTGTGCGCAGGCATCTGTGCAGAAGTCATGGTCACATTCTCCGTACCTCCCGTCTGCCCTAAATTGATGGCGGTCAATCCCGCTCCCTGTCCTGTACCTACCGCTACACGGCCTCTAAAGTCCGGTACGGCAAAATTGCTCTGTCCGTCACCTCCGAAAGTCGTTCCTAATATTGAAAATGCTGCCGTATATTGTGCTAAACTGTATTTTGTTCCATCACAGAAAACCCAGCCTAACGGAGCAAAATTTCCTCCAAATAATCGGATTTCTCCTATATAACCTTCCATAATAATGTCTTTAATGTGTTATTGATTTATTTTTAAAATATGATCAGGACCTTTGAGGAAAAACTCCGTACAGGCATACGATGTAATTCATTCCCAGGGATGGCTGAACAAAAGTGAGGGCATCACTGCTTCCTGCTGTCCCTATCTGCAATGCCAATGGCATTGTTCTTGTAGTTGAGTCGCTGCCCTGATCGCTGTACATGGCTGACTTGGCGGCAAGCACATTGTTCGCCGGAGTTCCCGAGTCACCCTCATCCGAATAAGCAGGAATAACAACATTTCCTGATACAGTATGGGTGTGTGCCGGTAAATTCTGCATCGTTAAAGTCACAGAATTTGTTCCATATAGTTTACCCTGCTGATAATAGGATAGTCCGGGTGCCTGCCCGACTCCGACAGCTGACCTGCCGGCAAGATTCGGCAGTCCGAAAGTAGTTACACCATCCCCTCCGTACACGGTTCCGAAGAGTGAAAATAAAGCCGTGTTCGACCTGATGGCCAATAGCATCCCATTACAATACTGCCAGTTCCTGGGAGCAAAGTTTGCGGCAAAAAGTCGGATTTCTCCAATTGTTCCGTCCATAATTATTGTTTTTAAATTGAAAAATAGATCAATAGGTAATGTAGCATGAAAATATAATGGAAGTCCCAGATCAGAATATGATAAACACTTCAGAGTACCGTTTGTTACTCCGTGTAAAAAAATTCCGGATATAGTTCCTGATTAAGATCTGAAACGACCGTACAATGCTTAAACCGCAATGAAGTCATGAGCTCACAGTGAAGTGAGTGACGGGCCTGGTTTTTGCCCTGATTAGAATATTATTCATGTTTATGCGGTTTTTTGGTTAATTGATTTTATAATAATCAGACAATAAAATATCACCTGATTATGGGTGCAAATTTAAATTTATTATTAATATATCCAACATATTAATAATAAATTTAATGATTTATTTATTTTAATGAACATTAATGAACTCTTTTTAAAATTCGCCCATTCCTAAAATTAAATAATTATCACCTGATAAAATTAGTCATCCTGAAGTTCCCGGCAATCGGTATTTCTACTGAATTTACACCAGATTGTATCATTCCGATTGATACAGGTCATCATACAAAGGTCTCAGAGGGAATGGAAAGGTCAGATCATAGAAAATAATGGCGGTTGTTAAGGCTCAGCCTCCAATCCGGCTGTATGATAAAAACCCCTTCCAATGTATATTTGAAGGGGACTTTAATCTTAGGCAACAGTATAGGTGTCAGGTGTTCTGATCAGCAGTAATGCAGAGTATGTTACTAATGAAATGAAGCCCTGAATTCCAGAGGTGACATCTGTGTTTTGGTCTTGAACAGTTTGCTGAATGACTGTGAGTGCTCAAAACCTAAATCGTAGGCGATTTCGCTGACGGATACATTCGTTGTCGATAATTTTTCCTTGGCTTTGCTGATCAGTTGATCGTGGATGTGCTGCTGCGTGCTCTGCCCTGTAAGTAATTTGAGCAGACTACTCAGGTATTTCGGCGAAACATGTAAAGTATCGGCAATGTATTGAACCGTAGGCAATCCTTTGATGGACAAATCATCATCGAAGTAGTCTGCCAGCAGCTTTTCCAGACGTGCTAAAATATCATGATTGGCCTTTTCCCTGGTCATGAACTGGCGGTTGTAGAACCTTTCCGAATAATTGAGCAGACTTTCAATCTGCGAAATCATAATCTGCTTGCTGAACTTATCTATATTGGTATGGTATTCCTGCCTGATGTTTTCAATGATGCCATTCAGTGTTTTCTGTTCTTTCTCCGAAAGAAACAATGCTTCGCTGACCGAATAATCAAAGTAATCATACCGCCTGATATTTTTGGCCAGCGGCGTGTTCCATAAAAAATCCGGGTGAATAAGCAGCATCCAGCCCCAACGTTTTTCAGTGGAAGCCGGATCAGACTGTATCCTGAAAACCTGGTTGGGTTCTATAAATGCCATGACTCCTTCATCAAAATCGAATTCCTGCTGCCCGTAATACATCTTACCGCCGATCCCGCTTTTCTGCGAGATCATATAAAAATCGAGCACAAGGTTCACTTCGCCAATATCCGAAGGCCTCTTGATGGCTGAATAATCCACAATGCTGATCAGAGGATGCTCGGGCTTGGGCAGGCCACGCAACCGGTGAAACTCGCTGATGCTTTTTATTCTTTGTATCTGCCGTTGTTCCATTACACAAAATTATACATTATAGTTGGTTTGGCTTTGCTGTTACCAGGCCAATTCATTTCCGTTTCGATCGAAAAATTGACCTGTTGCCATATCCGGTAAAGCAACATGCTTCACAATAATCCCCGCAGCACGCTTTGTGGTCCGGATTCCCTGGTCCCGATTGAGATTCGATGCCGTATATGATGACTTTAATATTCGTGTCCCGTACTCTTTAACTGCAGAAACGTAAAGCGTTCAATGCAGTTTTCCCAGTACGGTAAGCATTATAGCTCCTAAAATTGGGATTTTGAAAATCAGCCTTAAAAATAATTAAGCCTCATATCTTCCAAAAGCCCGATATGATTGGGATTCCAACCCAGCATTTCCCGGGTTTTCAAATTGGCAGCGGGGCAATCCATGGTAATAAAATGGCTCATCCATTCAAAATGGTTGTTCAGATCTTCGCCGGAAACAGAGGCTACGGGAAGGTCCAGTTCCTGTCCGATCAGTTCTGCGATCTCTCTCATTTCAATTGCTTCTCCGTCCACCACGTTATACAATGCACCTGTATGCCCTTTTTCCACTGCCAGACGGAAAGCCTTTGCAGCATCCAGGCGATGGACACCTATCCAACGGTTCCTGCCATCATCAGGATAAGCCGAAACCCCGTTTTTACGGGCCTGATTAATAATAAAAGGAATGAAGCCCGCATCTCCTGCGTCATGAACAGAGGGTGCCAGACGGACAACAGAGGCACGGATTCCTTCTGAAGCCAAAGCCAGTGCCGCTTCTTCCGATGACCTAAGGGAATGTTCTGCAATGCTTTCTTCAGTTATGAAACCGTTGATCTTAGGCAGGCCCAGCATTCCGGAAGTGACCACAATGGGCTTTTCTGTCCCTTTCAGTGCTTCACCCATGGCAAAGATTGCTTTCCTGTCGGTTGTTGCAGCATCAGAGAATGTGGCTGCTCCTCCTTTCATGAAATCATGATTAAACCCACAATGGATAATTCCATCTGCACTTACGGCACCCTGTTGCAGGATATCGAGGTCTTCAAGATGTCCACGGAGCACCTCAGCGCCTAAATTACGGATGATTTTTGCAGATTCTTCAGACCTGGCCAGACCCGTTACATGATGTCCTGCACGGATGAGTTCTTTTACTGTTGCTGAGCCGTTATAGCCCGATGCCCCTGTAACAAATACATTCATTTTAGTGATATTTTATTAAAGCAAAGTTGCAGAGATTTCAACGGCCGTATGTAGCCAAATATCCGTTTATTGTAGCCTGAATACAGAATGAAGCCATTTTGCCTTTTCTGTTTTGCATGCTATGTCAGCAATCCGTTGACTATCTAACTATTTATCCGCAATGAATTAAACATAAAAACCGCTGCAGATCAATGCCTGCAGCGGTTTGCTTTATTTCAGTGATTACTATTAATCAATCATTATTTTACTTCTTCGAAGTCTGCATCCTGAACATCATCTGCTCCGCCTGCATTATTTCCTCCTGCATTCTGAGCTCCCGCATCAGCACCCGGCTGTTGTCCTGCTGCATACAGTTCTTCTGAAGCAGCCATCCAAGCGGCATCTAAGGCTTCAGTCTTCGCTTTCACATCATCTGAATTTTTAGCTTCGAAAGCTGTTTTCAGTTCTCCGTGAGCAGCTTCAATAGCCGCTTTTTTATCGGCAGACAATTTATCACCGAATTCTTTCAGCTGTTTTTCAGTCTGGAAAATCAATCCGTCAGCTTTATTAAAGATTTCAACTTCTTCTTTTTTCTTGGCATCAGCAGCAGAATTTTCCTGAGCTTCTTTCTTCATTCTTTCGATTTCTTCGTCGGAAAGTCCTGAAGAAGCCTGAATCTTGATGGTCTGTTCTTTACCCGTTCCTTTATCTTTAGCAGAAACACTTAAGATACCATTGGCGTCAATATCGAAGGTTACTTCGATCTGAGGAACTCCTCTTGGTGCCGGTGGAATATCCGTAAGATCGAATCTACCGATCTCTTTGTTGTCATTGAACATCGGTCTTTCCCCCTGTCCTACTCTGATGCTTACTGCCGGCTGGTTGTCAGACGCGGTAGAGAATACTTCAGATTTTTTAGTTGGGATCGTGGTGTTCGCTTCAATTAATTTAGTGAATACGGAACCCATGGTTTCGATACCTAAAGAAAGCGGCGTAACGTCAAGAAGCAATACATCTTTTACATCACCGGTTAATACTCCTCCCTGGATGGCAGCACCAATAGCTACTACTTCATCCGGGTTTACTCCTTTAGATGGTTTCTTACCAAAGAATTTCTCCACTTCTTCCTGGATGATCGGGATTCTTGTAGAACCTCCTACCAGGATTACTTCGTCGATATCTGAAGTAGATAAACCTGCATCTTTCAAGGCTTTGGCTACCGGATCCATAGATCTCTTTACCAGGTCAGCAGATAACTGCTCGAATTTAGCCTTGGTTAAAGTTTTCACCAAGTGCTTAGGACCTGTTGCTGTAGCAGTGATATAAGGAAGGTTGATTTCAGTCTGTGGAGAAGAAGACAACTCGATCTTAGCTTTTTCAGCCGCTTCTTTCAGTCTCTGTAATGCGATAGCATCAGATTTCAGGTCTACTCCTTCTTCAGCTTTGAACTCATCCGCCATCCAGTTAATGATCACATCATCAAAGTCATCACCTCCAAGGTGTGTATCACCGTTGGTAGACAATACTTCGAATACACCGTCTCCTAAATCAAGGATAGAAATATCGAAAGTACCCCCTCCTAAATCGTATACTGCGATTTTCTGGTCTTTATGGTTTTTATCCAGACCATAGGCTAATGCAGCAGCAGTAGGTTCGTTGATGATTCTTTCAACTTTAAGACCTGCAATTTCTCCTGCTTCTTTGGTAGCCTGTCTCTGAGCATCGTTAAAGTACGCCGGAACAGTGATTACCGCTCTGGTTACTTCCTGACCCAGGTAATCTTCAGCTGTTTTCTTCATTTTCTGAAGCGTCATAGCAGAGATTTCCTGCGGTGTATATTCTCTGTCGTCGATTTTTACTTTTACTGTATCATTCGGTCCGCTTACCACTTCGTAAGGAACTCTTGAAATTTCCTTCGCATCTTCCTTGAAGTGCGTCCCGATAAATCTCTTGATTGAATATACTGTTTTCTTAGGGTTGGTTACCGCCTGTCTTTTTGCAGGATCCCCTACTTTTCTTTCTCCGTCTTCTGTAAAGGCAACAATGGAAGGCGTGGTTCTCTTACCTTCCGCATTAGGAATAACAACAGGGTCTTTACCCTCCATTACGGCAACACATGAGTTGGTTGTTCCTAAGTCGATTCCGATTATTTTACTCATAATATTTTTATTTTTCTAATTTTCTTTTTTAAACTATATGCATCATTTCTCAATATTTGTACCACATCAAAATTTGTGACAAATTGACACAATTGCATAAACCAGGATTGCATCTGCAAGATTTGCCTACCAGTAATTATTATAAAAAAAATAAATTTGAAAATTATAGACAAGAAAAAAAATACATCTATACCTGATAATACAGTATGGAATATTGCCCATTTAACCGTATATTTGAAAGGCATGATCTTATGAAGATGAACACAATAAAGGTTCGCGCAACATTACATTATAGTATTAAAAAGTTAATTAAAGTTTAACTTGGACAGTACCGCTGAACATCTGTCGAATTGTTATTTTTGGTCAAATAAAGTAGAAAAATGTCATTACAGTTCAATCCGCGAGATATTACCTGGCTGGCCTTCAACGAAAGGGTTTTGCAGGAAGCCATGGACGAAAAGGTCCCTTTGCATTTGAGAATCCGTTTTTTAGGAATATTTTCCAACAACCTGGATGAATTTTTCCGGGTGCGGGTTGCCGGACTGAAACGGGCGATGGATTTCAAGGAAAAGATCATTGCGGAGTCATTTTATCAGGCTCCGTCCAAAATACTCCAGAGGATTAATGACATCGTGATCCACCAGCAGCAGAATTTCGATAAGACATGGAAAAAAATCCAGGCTGAAATGGCAGATCAGAGAGTCTTTATCAAATCCCCGAAAAGCCTCACACCTGTCCAGAAGGAATTTGTCAGCAAATATTTTGACGAAGTAATAGAATCCAACGTCATCCCCATCCTGCTGCATGAAAATACGCCAATGCCTTATTTAAGGGACAAAAGCCTCTATCTTGGCGTGGCCATGAGCAAGAAAGACTGGCAGTATGCCAGTAATTATGCCATTATTGAGATCCCGTCACGGTTTGTCGGCCGTTTTCTGCTGCTGCCTACGGAAGATCCCAAAGAAAAGAATGTCATGCTCCTGGAAGATATCATTACGTTCAACCTGCCGCATATTTTCTCCTACTTCGGATATGACGAGTTTTCTGCTCATGCCTTTAAGGTAACTAAAGATGCAGAGCTGGACCTGGATAATGACATCAGGACCAATTTTGCAGAAAAGATAGAAAAAGGACTTAAAAACAGGCGGAAAGGAAAACCGACCAGGTTTGTCTTTGACAAGGATATGGATAAGGCACTGCTCGAGCTCCTGATCCGTAAGCTGAACCTCACCAAGAAAGACAGCATCATCCCGGGAGGAAAAATTCATAATTTCAAACATTTCATGGATTTTCCGGATGTTTTTGATGATTACAAACGTCCGGTAGAAAGAACATCTTTTACCCATCCTGCTTTTGAGCATGGAGAACGGGTTACGGATGTGATTTTAAAAAACGATGTGCTCCTTACATTCCCGTACCATAAATACAACCCCGTTATTGACCTTCTGCGTGAAGCAGCCATGGATCCCGACGTAAAATCCATACAGATTACAGCCTACAGGCTGGCCAGCAGCTCAAAAATCATCAATGCCCTCATTTATGCCGCGAGAAACGGTAAAGAGGTAACAGTCATGCTGGAGCTTCAGGCGAGGTTTGATGAAGAATCCAACCTCGAATGGAAAGAAATGCTGGAACCGGAAGGCATCAGGGTACTGATCGGTATTCCCAATAAGAAAGTCCATGCTAAACTTTGCGTCATTAAAAAGCGCGCTCATAATAAAACACTTCAGTATGGCTTTGTGAGCACCGGAAACTTTAACGAAAAAACGGCACGGGTCTATGGGGATCACCTGCTGATGACTTCCGACCGAGGCGTGATGGCAGATATCAACAAAGTATTCTCCGTCCTGAAAAAACCGAAGGACGACTTTATGCCGGTCCTGAAAACCTGTAAAAACCTTCTGGTCTGCCCGCAGTTTATGCGTGAGAAGTTCATTCACCATATCGACCGGGAAATCGAGGAAGCCAAAGCAGGACGGAAAGCTGAAATGATCATTAAGGTCAACTCGCTGAGCGACCGCGGAATGATTCTTAAGATCTATGATGCGGCTAAAGCCGGGGTAGTGGTTAAAATGATTGTCCGCGGAATCTACTGCGCCGTCAATCATAAAGATTTTAAAGAAAAAATAGATGCCATAAGCATTGTGGATGAATACCTGGAACATGCCCGCGTGATGTATTTTTACAGTAAAGGGGCAGAAGACATGTACATTTCCTCAGCAGACTGGATGACACGGAACCTGGATAACCGTATCGAGGCAGCGATAAAGATCACCGACAAAGACCTGAAAAAAGAGATGAAAGATATTCTGGACATCCAGCTGAGAGATAATGTAAAGGCCAGGATCCTGAATAAAAAGCTCGATAATGAATACGTGAGGAATAATAAGAAGCAGTGCCGCTCCCAGATTGAAATTTATAAATATTTAAAAGCCAAAACAGACCCTGAATGAAGATTGCAGCGATAGATATCGGAAGTAATGCCGCAAGGCTCCTGATCAATGAAGTAAAAGAAAACAACAACAAACCTGAATTCATCAAACTGAACCTTCTCAGGATCCCCCTGAGACTGGGAATGGACGTCTTCACGCTCGGAAAAATCGGGGAAGAGCGTGAGAAAATGGTGATTGACGCCATGAAGATCTTCAGTGACCTGATGAAAATCTATCAGGTGGACCATTACCGCGCCTGTGCTACCAGTGCCATGCGTGATGCAGCCAACGGAAAGGATATTATTGAGGAAGTAAAGAAAACATCAGGCATCAGCATCGAAATTATTTCAGGGGACGAAGAAGCTACCCTCATCTATGAAAACCATGTTGCTGAAGGCCTGGATAAGGAATTTGCTTATCTGTACGTAGATGTGGGAGGAGGGTCTACAGAGCTTACTTTCTATGAAAATGATAAGATGAAGTATGAAAAATCCTTTAATATAGGAACGATCAGGCTGCTGAATAACCTGGTTACCGAAGATAACTGGAAGGAAATGAAGGAAGAAATCAGGAAGAATATCAACAGTAAAAAAACCATTGTAGCCATAGGTTCCGGAGGAAACATCAATAAAGTTTTCTCTATGAGCAAAACCAAAGAAGGCAAGCCGATTTCCCTTGCCCATATTAAAAAGGTATATAAGGAATTCAATGAAATGACCCTTGAGGAAAGGATGACCCGCTATAATATGAGGGAAGACCGTGCTGACGTAGTTGTACATGCATTGAAAGTGTATAATAATGTGATGTCCTGGGCAGACATCAACAGGATATTCGTTCCTAAAATCTCAGTGGCAGATGGACTCATCCAGAATATCTACCACAAGCTTCAGGATAAAAAATAAAAATTTTTCTTTATCATACTGCCGGTTACGCTCATAACCGGCTTTTATCTAATAGTCCAGAGAGTCTCATTTCATTTTCTTTTGTTTTTTCACTAAAAAATTATAAAATGGAATATAAGTTCAAATAAAAAATGTTAAATTCACTCCATAATCAGGATATCCTGATACTGTTTTGAATTCTGAAGAATAAATTGTACGATTTTTGCATTGTTCTAAGGTAAAATACATTTGATGAACGTCATCAGTAGTATCAATACTGAAAGTCCGTTCCTGTTTCCAAAGCATCAGCAAGGAGCAGGAGCCGGAATCTTGATAGGAGGAGCAGATTGATTTATTTACCATCAACATTAAAAATTTTACGATATGAAAGACATGATCAAGCGCATATTCCTGGTAGCCTTCATTTTACTGGTACTTACTGCCATTTCAGGCTTCTTTTACATGCAGAAACATCCTATGGACAATAAGACAGGCAGTACGGTTCTTATGATGACCGGGAAAACGGCAAAATAGCACCGAACATCAAGGATGATCTATTTATTAATCATTTATTAAAATTCCATTAAAATACTTCAGAGGTATATCGTTCATTTTTGTAAAAATTAAAGTACATAACAATGACGAACCATTACTTTCTGAAAGGTTCCGTAATAGCTGCATTCTTCCTTCATGGCAGCCTGTTCGGACAAACCCTTATCCATTACTGGAATTTCAACAATAACACCTCCACTGCTTCTCTCACTGCCGCATCTTCTACCCTCCTTAACGGTTCACTTACAGCCTTAGCAGGCGGAAGCAGCGTCATAGACTATGCTAACGGAACCGGACAGAATTTTGACATTCAGAACATAAATGCCAGGAACAGTGATCCTGCAGGAAGCCATCTGAGATTCAACAATCCTATTGGTGGCGGATTGCAGTTTTCCCTGCCGACCACAGGCTATACTGCTGTTACGGTAAAATTTACAACCAGGCGCTCCGGCCAGGGTGCAGGAACTCAAAGCTGGTCCTATTCTACAGATGGTACGACCTTCGTTCCTTATCAGACGGTTTCTCCTCAGGATGCCAATCCGCAGCTGGTGACCTTCGACTTCTCAGCTGTTTCAGGAGTTTCCAACAATCCCAATTTTAAACTGAAAGTTGAATTTTCAGCACCAGGAGGCGGAACCGGAGGCAACAACCGCTTTGACAATTTTACGGTAGATGCCGTTCCGACAACCAGTACAGACACGACTCCGCCAACAGTTACTTACCTTCCTGCCAATAACAGCAACACAGCTTCCATCACCGTAAACCCTACCCTTTCATTCAATGAAAATGTGAGGCTGACGGATAATTCCGCCATTACCGGTGCCAATGCGCAGAATCTGGTTGAATTCCGTACCGACAGTGCTTCCGGCGTTCAGGTGCCTTTTACAGCAACATTTGCCAACAATACCATCACGGTCATTCCAACTTCCCCTTTATTGCCTAACCAGGCTTACTACCTTGCCCTGAAACCGAATATGGTTGAAGACTTCAGCGATAACAGCATCAGCGCCCAAACCTCCGGCACCTTCACTACGGCAACGACATCAGTCTCCATGGAGAAAAGCTTTATTAAGGTAGCCGAAAACGCCGGAACACTTGCCTTTAAGATCAATGTGAGCAACCCTTCCAATGCGACGGTAAACCTCGTTGTTAAACCTGCTCCTTTCAGCACGGCTGACGGCAGCGATTTTACATTAGCCACACAAAGCATCGCGATTACGCCTTCCATGAACAGCTATACCGTAAACATCCCGATTATTGATGATACGCTACAGGAACAGCAGGCGGAATATTTTGTCGTAAGCCTGGAAAATCCGGCAGGCGCAACCATTACTGGGGACCATTCATCCACAGTCTACATTATTGATAACGATAAACCGGCACCGGTTCCGTCCCATCAGATCCAGCTCAATTATATCGGGAGCTTCGATCCTTCAGGGAACAACAGCAGCTCAACGGAAATCGTCGTGCATGATCCGGCTACCCAAAGGCTATTTACCATCAGCTCGCTGACGGATGTTTTTGATATTATTAATTTCAGCAATCCCAATACCCCTTCTGTGATCCAGACCGTGAATATGGCACCTTATGGAGGCATTACCAGCATTGCCGTGAAGAACGGCATCATTGCAACGGCTTCCCCTAATGCCAATCCGCAACAGAACGGTTCTGTCGTTTTCTTCGATATCAACGGGAATTTCCTGAAGCAGGTTACCGTAGGAGCTTTACCGGACATGATTACCTTTACGCCGGACGGGACAAAGGTGATTACGGCCAATGAAGGAGAACCGAATGATGCATACACGGTAGATCCTGAAGGTTCGGTCAGCATCATTGATATTTCAGGAGGGATTGCCGGCCTCAGCCAGAGCAATGTAACAACTTTAAATTTTAATAATTTCGATTCGCAGGCTGCCGCACTGGCATTAACAGGACTCAGGAAAGTAAGGAACAACAATACTTTGTCTCAGGATCTTGAGCCGGAATATATTACCGTAAGCGCTGACAGCCAGAAAGCCTGGGTAAGCCTTCAGGAAAATAACGGTATTGCGGAAGTTAACCTGGCTACCAAAACCATTACCGGATTATGGGGACTTGGCAAAAAAGATATGAGCCTGCCCGGAAACGGCTTTGACGCTTCCGATAATAACGGGGAAATACTGATTGCCAACTGGCCTGTACAAGCATATTACACTCCGGATGCCATCCAGAATTATACGGTCGGAAATACACATTACATTGTCACCGCCAATGAAGGGGATGAAAAAGACCTCTCCGGATTCAGCGAAAGAACAACGGTGGGCGCAAACAGCTATACTCTGGACAGTACTGCATTCCCCAATGCAGCAGTACTGAAAGCATCCCATAACCTGGGAAGGTTCAGGGTAACCAATGTGAACGGAAATACAGACAGCGATCCTGAGTTTGAAGAAATCAATGCATTGGGAGCACGGTCATTCTCCATTTTCAATGCAGATACGAAACAGATTATCTATGACAGCGGGGACAGCTTTGAGCGCTATATTGCAGCCAATCATCCGCTGATCTTTAATGCCGATAATGAATCCAATACCGTAAAAAGCAGGAGCCGCGCCAAAGGCCCCGAACCGGAAGGCGTTGCACTGGGAACCATCAACGGGCAGACCTATGCATTCATCACCCTGGAAAGGACCGGAGGCGTGATGGTATACAACATAACCAATCCCGCTAACCCAACATTTACGGATTACAAACATTCACGCATGACTTCTGCCTACGGCGGCGATAACGGGCCTGAAGGGATTACCTATATAGCTCCGGCCAATACAGCCAATGGCAAAGGATATATTATTGTAGCCAATGAAATCAGCGGAACATTATCCATGTATGAGGTCGTTGGTGCACCTACGCTTACAACGGGAGAAACCGCTACTGAAAAAGTGACCTTCAACGTCTTTCCGAATCCGGTGACAAAGGGTAATACGCTGTATTTTAACCGTGCCCAGGGATATGAACTCTATGACATGTCCGGAAAACTGATCACAAAAGAAAAGACTGCCTTAACAATACCTACATCCGGATTGTCTTCAGGAATATATATGATGAAGACCGCAGAAGGTTACATCAAAAGGATTATGGTGAAATAACAAGAATCGCCAATGATATTTATTACGATCAATCCCCGGAATATTCCGGGGATTTTTAGATCTAAAAAAATAAAATAACACAAAAATTAAATATAAAGCCTTTTGCAAGTGCCTCACTTATCAAATTTATATAAATATTTTTAACCTAAAAACATTTTTTTAATTAAAATTTTTCATATCTTCATGGCTCAATAACCATATATCTGAAAAAATTCAATATGACCATTATTTATGATTCTAGAAACACGGGAATTGGAGGCTGCAGCAAAATAACCCCTCATTATTGCAGCCTTCGGCGAAGAATCTGTCTTTCATAACTCACCAGGGAATAATACCTATTCCTTATTGTTTTATGATACCAAAAAGGCAGACTGTAACAGTCTGCCTTTGAAATTATCTCGTATCGGTATCGTATTCGGTTACTCTACACTTATTACTTTTTCAATTTCCGGAGCATGCTGCCTGATGGTGTTTTCAACGCCCAGTTTAAGGGTTGAGAAATTCAGGGAACAGCCGGAGCAGTTTCCAAGGAGTTTTACAAAAACCTGGTTATCCTTTACATCAATAAGCTCTATATCGCCCCCATCCCTGTTCAGGAACGGACGGATGCTTTCCAGGGCTTCCATTACCCTTGTTACGGTATCTTCGTGTGTTATATTTGTTTCCATATGTCGTATTCAGTCATCGGTTGCATCCGTTCCGGATGAATTATTTTGCTTTTGGTGAACATCCGGCCATCGTGGTAATTTTCACGGCTTCCGTAGGAGGAAGGTTTTTATTTCTTTCCACCAAGCTTTCCACCATTTTCCTTGCGGTTTCAGTATAGATTTCTGCAATTTTGGAATTTTCCTGAAGGGCAGCAGGCCTTCCTACATCTCCAGCCTCCCTGATACTCTGGATCAGGGGAATTTCTCCCAGTACCGGAATACCCAGGTCGTCAGCAAGATACTGTGCTCCCTGATTCCCGAAGATATAATATTTGTTATCCGGCAATTCTTCCGGTGTAAAGTAAGCCATATTTTCAATCAGTCCCAATACCGGAATGTTGATACTTTCCATCTGGAACATGGCAATCCCTTTTCTTACGTCTGCCAGGGCAACATGCTGAGGCGTGCTTACAATTACAGCACCGGTTACCGGAACTTCCTGGATGATGGAAAGGTGGATATCACCCGTTCCCGGAGGAAGGTCGATCAGAAGGAAATCCAGTTCTCCCCATGCCGCATCGCGGATCATCTGGTTCAGGGCTTTTGATGCCATAGGGCCTCTCCATACCACTGCCTGGTTGGCTCCTGAAAAATAACCGATGGAAAGCATTTTAACGCCGTAATTTTCAATCGGCTTCATCAGGCTCTTTCCGTCTATGTCTACTGAGATCGGCTTTTCGCCTTCGGTATCGAACATCGTTGGAACAGAAGGGCCGTAGATATCTGCATCCAGCAATCCTACTTTGAAGCCCATCTTGGCAAGCGTTACCGCCATATTGGCTGCTACCGTAGATTTCCCTACGCCTCCCTTTCCGGAAGCGATGGCAATAACGTTCTGAATGCCTTTGATCTGCTTCCCTTTGATCTGGCTCTGCTGAATTTCAGTCGGTTCCGGAGAAACGATTTTCAGTTTCAGGTGAACATGTTCACCGAACTCACTGGCAAAAGCCTGCTTCATGGCTGCTTCCAGTTTCTTTTTCTCATGCATTGCCGGTGAATGAGCCGTCATATCAATATACACGTCATCGCCCATAATCTGAAGATTATTCACCAGATCATCAACTTCTATTTCTTTAAGGAAATCCTGAACCTTTTCTTTCGTCAACATAAACTCAATAAATTGATTACAAAGTTAAGGAAATTTTACCTATTTGGAATAAGTAAACGGGGCTATAGATAAATTCTTTTAGGGTCCGGATTTTTATAGTATTTTTAAGGACTTTTTACGGTAACAATGAAAAAAATACTTTTTGTTTTGCTGGGAGTCCTTTCAGCCCATGCTTTTTCACAGAATTATGCGCAGTATGTCAACCCATTCATCGGAACCGGTGGCCATGGGCATACGTTTCCCGGTGCCATTGTGCCTTTCGGGATGGTACAGCTGTCTCCCGATACCCGTATTGACGGCAGCTGGGACGGATGCAGCGGCTATCATTATTCCGATGCTGTGATCTACGGATTCTCGCACACCCACCTCAACGGTACGGGAGTCTCAGACTACGGAGACATTATGCTGATGCCGACCATGGGGAAAGCCGGCCTCAGCCCTAAAGAATACTCATCTGCATTTTCCCATAAAAATGAAAAAGCCTCTGCCGGATTTTATTCGGTAAAACTGGACAAGAACAATATCGATGTACGGCTGACCACCACCAAGAGGGTCGGTTACCATGAATACACCTTCAACAACGCCGGAACCGCCAACATCATCCTGGACCTGAACCACCGCGATAAGCTGCTGGAAGGCGAAGTGAAGGTCATTGACGCTAAAACCATTGAAGTATTCAGGAAAAGTTCTGCATGGGCCACCAACCAGTATATTTATGCAAGGATCGAGTTTTCCAAACCTATGGAGGTTTCCCGGAAAGAAGTGAACGGAAGCCAGGGTAGCAATATATATACCGGCACCCGGCTGGCGCTTGCTTTTTCGGCAAAAGTAAAGAAAGGGGAAAAAATCAATATAAAAGTTGCCATTTCGCCAACCGGCTATGAAGGAGCAGGAAAAAATATGCTGGCAGAAGGACAGTCCAATGATTTTGAAAACATCAGGAAGCAGGCTGCTGCAGACTGGAACAGAGAACTCTCGAAAATAGAAGTAAAATCCGCCGACAAAAACAAGCTGGCCATTTTTTATACCGCACTCTACCACGTTTTCACTCAGCCTAACATCAATATGGATGCAGACGGCAAGTACAGGGGAAGGGACAATAAGTTCTACATGGCTAAAGGCTTTGATTATTATACGGTTTTTTCACTGTGGGATACCTTCAGGGGAGCGCATCCTTTAATGACGCTGATCGACAGGAAAAGAACCGCTGATTTTATCAATACTTTCATCAGGCAATACGAGCAGGGCGGAAAACTTCCGGTATGGGAGCTCGCTTCTAACGAAACGGAATGCATGATCGGTTACCATGCGGTATCCGTCATTGCGGATGCCATGGCTAAAGGCATCAAAGGTTTTGATTATGAAAAAGCTTTTGAGGCGTCCAGACATTCGGCGATGCTGGATATTTTCGGGCTGAATGCCTATAAGCAGAATAATTATATCAGTATTGATGATGAACATGAAAGCGTTTCCAAAACTGTGGAATATGCCTATGATGACTGGTGTATTGCCCAGATGGCCAAAATTTTAGGCAAAAAGGAAGATTACCAGTATTTCATGAAGCGTTCCCAGAACTGGAAAAACCTCTACAATCCTGAGAACGGATTTATGCAGCCGAGGAAGAACGGCAACTGGTACCAGCCTTTTGATCCGAGGGAAGTGAACAACAATTATACGGAAGGCAATTCATGGCATTATTCCTATTCCGTACAGCAGGATATCCCGGGACTGATAGCCGCTCACGGAGGACTGGAAAAATTCGAGCAGTTTATTGATGCTATTTTTGCTGCGCCTGATACCACCACAGGAAGGGAGCAGGTGGACATCACCGGACTTATGGGACAGTATGCCCAGGGAAATGAGCCAAGCCACCATATTGCCTACCTGTATAATTATGTAAGCAAGCCTGAGAAAACCGATGAAAAAATAAAATATATCCTCGACCATTTGTATAAAAATGCGCCGGATGGGCTGATCGGTAATGAAGACTGCGGGCAGATGAGTGCCTGGTACATCTTAAGCGCCCTGGGAATTTATTCGGTAACTCCGGGATTACCGGAATGGCAGACGACAAAACCTTATTTCGATGAGGTAAAAATCCATCTTGAAGACGGAACGACCCGGACGATTACTCCTAATACCGGAAGGGGTGAGCTCAGGAAACTGGGATTTGAAAATGTAAGTGCATTCAAAGACCTGAAATATGATGCGCTTACAGCTTCCCCTGTGATTGCGGCAGACCGCCTGTTCGACTTTTCCACCAAAGTAACCATCACCCCGCTGAATCCGGGAGACAAAGTATACTATATGACCCTGGATGAAAGTGATGCCAATGTGAGGAAAACATTTAAGGCGTACAAAGAGCCTTTTACCATTAATAAAACCACTACGGTTTCAGCCTATGCAGAACGGAACGGCGAGAAAAGTTCGATCACCACCGCTAATTTTAACAGGAGGCCGAATTACTGGGATATTACCGTAAATGCTACCATGAATCCACAGTATACCGCCGGAGGCAAACTGGCCCTGATTGACGGCATCCATGGAGATGTCAACTGGAGAAAAGGCGAATGGCAGGGTTACCAGGGACAGAATTTTGAGGCAGTGATTGATTTCAAATCTCCTCAGGATATGAACCAACTGTCTTCCACGTACCTTCAGGACAGCCGCGCATGGATCCTGATGCCCAAAAAAGTGGAATATTATGCCTCAATGAACGGTAAAGATTACATCCTGTTATCTACAGTCAACAATACAGTAGATCCCAAGGATGAAACGGTACAGGTAAAAGACTTCAGTGCAGACATCCTTCCGACGCAGGCACGGTATCTGAAAGTAAAAGCATACTACTACGGTAAACTTCCTGAATGGCATCAGGGTGCCGGAGGCGAAGCGTACATTTTTTTAGATGAGATTTCCGTGAAGTAAGCCTATACAGTAATAAATTAAGCTCCCTCTGAAAACTATTCGGAGGGAGCTTAATTTTTATGGAACTCATGAATGTTAGTCATTGACTGATCAATTCATTATCCACTTATTTTTTCAGACCATTGAAGGCCGCCGGGAAGCTCAAGATCGGAAAATTCGATATGGATAACCCTTCTTCTTTTTCCGTTTGTTGTCCTGTTGGATCCATGCAGCAGCAGGGGCTTCATAATCATGACGCTTCCTTTTTTCACCTTGCAGATCACTTCTTTTTCAGAGGTCCAGTCGATGGTTTCAGGCCTGTAGATACCTTTGGCGTGAGAGCCGGGAACAACTTTCAGGGCTCCGTTGTATTCATCGGTATCATCCAGATGGATTCTGATGGTGAACATATGATTCAGGATTTCCAGCGGGGGCTGTACGCCAAACTGGTCCTGCTTGGTGGTCCACGGACCAAAACCTTCAACATCAGCTTTCCGGTCTACGGAAATGGTGAGATCCTGATGGTAGGCAACATACCAGTTGGAAGATTCAGGCTTATCAAAATAAATGCTTTTTACAGCAAAATAGCTGTTACCGAAAATTTCCTGTACAACAGAACCAAGCCTGCTGTTGAAAACAGATTTTCTAACTTCCGGCACTCCTTTCAGGAACTGCCGGATCGCAAAAAGGTCTTCCGATTTCCTGAAGGTATCACCGGAAGCATCGGCATCCTCAATCCCCTTCAGGATCATTTCTACTTCCTCTTCTGAGAATACATCATTGATCACAGCAAAGCCGTTATCCTCAATCTGTTTCTTATAGTCTTCCCATTCCGTCATTATACAGTTCAGAACCTACATTCAGTATTCATTAAAGATCTCCTCCGTGATTATCCAGCTGTCCTTCCCATTTGGACACCGCAGAAGTTGCCAGGGCATTCCCGAGAACATTGGTCATGCTTCTCCCCATATCACAGAAATGGTCAATCGGCAGGATCAGGGCAATGCCTTCCGGCGGAATCCCGAACATGGAACAGGTAGCCACAATGATAACCAGGGAAGCCCGCGGAACACCGGCAATCCCTTTGGAGGTGAGCATCAGAACCAGCAGCATGGTAATCTGCTGACCGATTGACATCTCAATTCCATAGATCTGGGCAATGAATATGGAGGCGAAAGTCATGTACATCATGCTTCCGTCCAGGTTAAAAGAATACCCCAGCGGCAGGATGAATGATACGACCCTGTTATTACACCCGAACCGTTCCAGTTCTTCCACCAGCTTAGGGAATACCGCCTCGGAGCTTGTGGTTGAAAAAGCGATCAGCAAAGGTTCTTTGATCCTTCTCAGAAGCTCGAAAAGACGGTTGCCCAGGATGAAGTATCCTACCAGCAGAAGCGCCAGCCAGAGTATGCCTAAAGCAAAGAAAAAGTCTCTGAGGTAAATGGCATATACTTTAAAGATTTCAAATCCATTGGTAGCAACTACAGCAGCAATTGCACCCAGCACCCCAAACGGCGCAAACCACATAATGTAGCCTACCATTTTCAGGATCCCGTGGGCTATGATATCAAACAATTTGATTACCGGCTGAGAATATTCTTCGCCCATATTGGCCAGCGCAATCCCGAACATAATGGAAAATACAACGATCTGCAATACTTCATTGGTGGCAAAAGCCTCAAATAAACTTTTAGGAATAATATGCTTGACAAAATCCTCCATGGAAAAGCCTTTACTGGTTTTTAACAGGTCTTCGGCAGAAGCTGCATCCTGGATGGGCAGCTGTGTGACATGTCCCGGTTCGAGCCAGTTCACCAGGATCAACCCTATGAACAAAGAAAGCAGCGAGGCGGAAATAAACCACAGCATGGCTTTGGTCCCTACCCTGCCGATCATTTTAATATCGCTCATCTTGGCTATCCCCACCACCAGGGTCGTGAATACCAACGGTGCAATGATCATCTGGACCAGCCTGATGAATACCGTGCCTAAAAGCTTGATATTCTTAGAAAACGGTTCTGCACTTTCAGGATACCGTACATGTACCAGGCCTCCGATGGCTACCCCGAGAACAAGGGCTATAATAATGGCTATAAAGAGTTTGTTTTGTCCTTTCATATCTTCCAAATTCAAGTTGCACAAATATAATGGTTTTTCCATTGGTGCAAGCGTTTGATGAAAATGATACCAAATTCTTCCGGACAGATATTGAAGTCCCAATCCCCATAAGATTTCTAAAAATCTGCGGGACATTTACCCGATTATATGATTTTGGTATACATTTTAGTGTTACATTTGAGTATACTAACCTATTAAATATACATTTTATGAAAAAAACCATCACCATGGCTGCCCTGGCTGTAGCTATTTCCTTCGGAGCGGTTTCTTGTAAAAAGAAAGTGTCTGATGCAGATTTACAGACGCAGGCTACTACGGTAGTAACGTCAAACCCTAATGCATCGGTTGAGATTAAAGACGGTGTCGCCCACCTGAGCGGAACTTTTGAAAGCCAGGAAGCGAAAGATGCCATGATCAAACAGCTGAAGGCCATCAACGGAGTAAAAGATGTCCACGACATGGCTACCGTTGCCCCTGCCGCAATGGCTCCGGTTGAGACCCAGTCCGCTACAGATCCTGCCGTTCAGCAGAAAGTCCAGGATGCCCTTAAAGATTTCCCTTCTGTAAAAGTACAGACGGTTAACGGTGAGCTGACCCTTACCGGAAATGTATCTGCGCAACAGGCCAGAAAGATCAAAGAATCGGTTGATGCCCTGAAAGTAGGCAAAGTAAATTATAATTACACAGTAAAATAAACATCATGAGCACATTACAAGATAAATATTCAGGAGTAATTTCCGCAGCCCAGTCTGCCGGGATTACGAATCTTCAGGTTCAGGAACAGGACGGAATCCTGTATGTTTCCGGCAATGCCTCCAACACCGCTGCCAAAGACGCAGTGTGGAATGCATTAGGTGCCATCGACTCTTCTTACTCAGCTTCTGATATCAACATCGATGTGCAGGTGGCAGGTTTATCTGCAGGAGCACCGCTTACGGTAGCTACCGAAGATTCCAACCTGAACATCCGCCAGGAGCCTTCTACCGATGCAGCCGTGGTTGGAAAAGCCTCCAAAGGATCTTCCGTAACCCTGATCGAGCAGACTTCCGATGACTGGTGGAAAGTAAAAACGGATGACGGGCAGGAAGGATATGCTTATTCGAGGTACCTGAAAGCGTAAGAAATTTAAAATACTTCACAAAACATCCCAACACTGGGATGTTTTTTATTTTTCAGCTTTAATCAATGCATGGATAAAAATTACGGATCAAGCGAAAAAGTCGGACTAAGCAAAAAGTTTGGATAAATCTGAACAGGAAATCTTTCATACCCTTTTTTAGCCTTGCAATCAACTTATCTATGACCTGATTTCCAGATGATTTTACGTTGCTTACTTTCTCAATTTCCACAGTATTGAATCTATAATCCTATTCTCAGAAAAATTGCAATGAGATTGATATGCGTACTTTTCGCTTAAGGGATATACAATAAAGAATCTACCCAGTTCCGGGATGCTGTTAAGTCATTTGCAGGCGCTCCACTGACACTAAGATTATTAAAAAATAAAAATCTTAGTTATTTCATCATAAACTCATAAACAATCTTTGAAGTTTCCAAATCTCTTAATTCATATTTTTTATTTTTCAGTATCAATTCGTAGGTTTTCTCTAATGGCAATATTCCGTATACCTTTAAATAATATCTTGAATGGGTAATGCTTCCTTCAAAAATCACTGGGTATGAATAAAATATTTTATATTTAAAATCATGCGTATTAGTACTGCAATATACTTCTCGCGTCCAAGTTGGTTGAGTGGCTGTGAGATTTATTGTATCCTTGGAATTTACATCAATTATTGCTGCTAGTTTTTTATAATCCAATATACTTCTGCTAAGTTCAGAGCTTAAATCCGGTGTTCCATTATCATCAGCAACCGTCTTCAAAAATGAAATATGTTGCTTTTTAGTATGGATGTTTATTAACGAGTCATTAACCTGTTTTAAGGTTCCTTCTTTTAGTGGAGAATAAATTCTTGCTCCTTCATATCTATACGTAAGAAAGAATCGTTCTTTTTCAATAGTCAAAGTCAATGGTAATATGGAGTTTTCACTTATTGAATCACCTAAAAGGTACTTTCTAAAATTTTGATTAATCCAAATACCTGATTTAATGTGTTTGTTAGCTATAGCTGCTTTATTAAGCAAAGAATCTCTGGTTACAAAGTTTTTAAGCTTTATATCAAGTGCTTTCTTAAAATCTTTACTATCAGTTTTTACATTCTCCTGAACACATGCTACAAAAAGAGTACAAGCAATCAGTAACTGATATTTTTTTAACAACATTATTCTTTGATTAATTAACTTTCCAAAAAACTATTTCAGTTGCATCAAACATTTGAGCATCAAATCCACTGATTAAATTACTTCCATTCCAAACTTCGATGTGCCTGAATTCGGTTCTTCATGGCATAGTTCCATTCGCCATTTAAAAGAACTCTAACTATTTTATACTTATTATATATATGGAAAATAACTCAGCTGCTTATTGGGCAACAGACGGTTATTAATTTACAAAAATTTAAGTTTATATTTTTAACTGTTTGATAAAAAGGGAAGTCTTCAAAACAGGGAAGTTTAACCAAGAATAACAGTATTTGCAAATCTACATATCACTAAATCTGATACACGAGGAATGATGCTCAATCATTTAGCTATGTTTTGAGGCTAAAATAAACAAGAGCAGGTAGATATCCTACTCTTGCTTTATTAATCTAATTCAATGTATTTTGAAAATCAAGTATTTAACAACAGACAACCCTCTATCACTAACTCTGATACATGACCTTCTGATACCTGGCCTAGGTTATTGTACCTTAAACTGGAAATTTCCGATTATATCCACATATCACTAAATCTGATACACGAGGAATGATGCTCAATCATTTAGCTATGTTTTTTGAGGCTAAAATAAACAAGAGCAGGTAGATATCCTACTCTTGCTTTATTAATCTAATTCAATGTATTTTGAAAATCAAGTATTTAACAATAGACAACCCTCTATCACTAACTTTGATACATGACCCCCATCTTTCAAGGTCCGGCATATATAAACAAGAGCAGGTAGCTATCCTACTCTTGTTTTATTAATCTAATTCAATGTATTTTGAAAATAAAGTATTTAACAACAGATAACTTCTCTATCACTGATACATGCCCCGTTACAATTCTTCTCTTATATCTTCGATATAAATACCTTTATCATTTTCATATAAATACCTTTCTAAATATATCTTTCCTTCAGTTTGGGAACCTAGAATAGCAATATATCGTGTACAAGCTATAGCAATAAATGATGACATATTCTTAGTTTCCATAGATAAAATTGGATAAGTAACATCAAAAAATATCTTTAAATCTTCTTTATTTTGAAAAAATAATGGATCACAATAAAAAATGTCAATGAATGAGTATATAGCAAACTCCTCTTTTTTTACTATAAAATTTGATATATTACTTAAATAAAAAGATTCTATTTTTTTTCTAATATAAGTTGATATTTCATCTTCATTATATCCAAATAATTGGTAAGTTTTAACATAGTCTAATGCTTTTAATGAAGTATCTTTATCTACTATATCAAAATAATTTTCATATTCAGTTTTAAAGTCTTCTATATGAAAATTATAATATTTCCTATATTGTTCTGCAATAGCAAGTTGCTCTTGATCTGGTTTTCCTAATATGTCTTTAAACATGTTCATTATATAACTTCATGGATATTAAAAAGCTTAATAAACTGATAATACACTTTACCTTTTATAAACCATTACCCTTCGTCATGTACTTTTTAATTTTATTTTTAAAATCAAAATTAGAATCAAAAAAATATGGAGGACGTGTAGAAAAGCAGAATATTAATTCATCCATAAAAAATGCCACTCTTTCCCAACAATTATCTTCATATTCATCATAATTATATTTATGATGAATTACCTCACTAAATTCTACAAAATCTTTTTCAATCAAATTGTATTTGTTCTTGTACAAGTTTATATATTCAAATATTGAAATTAAGAAATCTCCGTATTGATCAAGAGTCAACTGATAAATATTCTTCGGATTGAATTCAATATACAATTTTCTAAAATTTTTCTTATAATAATATCTCTTTCTTGCATATGTATAATTATTTTATTGGTTGCCAAGCTGGGGCAGTACTTTGGATTAACGCTCTAAACATTCCGATATTCATAGGAATTGCAGGGCGTATTTGTCCATAATTTGGAATTCTAGGATTTGGAATAGGCAATCCTACCAAGCCGTAAGGTACTAAAGAGCTTGCTGGTATTCTAAAAAGTGTTCCTTTTCCTCTTGTAAATCAGGCACATTGGGTGGTATAATATTACCATAACCTACAGTAACGGATAAACCATTTTCAAAAGAGGGTGAAATTCTTGTAGAGTTAGGAAGCTCATTAACATCACCATTTCTTAAACCTAATTTATCTAAGCCTTCTCCAACCATAGGTAAACCATTTACGCTTCTCATGTTTCTATATAAATATAAATTTCCAGGATCTGGTTCACCGATAGTAGTTACCGGCATATCCACTGGCAAATCTCTAGTCCAATTAAATTCCGGTTCTGCAATCATTGTAGGAGTTAATATGGCACCGGCGGTAAAACCAGCCGTAGAAAATAAACTTACTCCCAAACCTTCATCTCAAAATAAGGTTAGCTTATATTCTTATAATACTGTAGGAATAACAGTACCTGCAAATCCGCCTATAACTAAATCTGATAGACGAGGGAATGATGCTCAATCATTTAGCTATGTTTTTTGAGGCTAAAATAAACAAGAGCAGGTAGATATCCTACTCTTGCTTTATTAATCTAATTCAATGTATTTTGAAAATCAAGTATTTAACAACAGACAACCCTCTATCACTAACTCTGATACATGTCCATAATGGATAATTTATATTATTAATTACTTGCTTACAATTATCCCCCATTTTTTTAACATATAATCATTAAAAGAAGTTTCCCAAAATTTTGGAGGTGAACAAAACCCAATTAATTCGGAAAGGATAAGTTGCATCCTTTCCTCATAAATTATACTTTTTTCATAAAAATCATAATATTCAATATGTTTACTATCGATGAATTCTTTTAAATCTTCATTTAGACATAAACCTTCATCTTTAAGTTTTTTTACTTTTGAGAAGAAATCTAATACTAATATTTTAAAATCCTCATCATCTAATGATGAAATGCTTTTAAAGTTTAATATTTCAAAAGAGTCATTCAACTGATTTATCACTTTATTATTTCCCATAATCATGCTTTTGCGTATATTCTTAATTTGAACTATTGAGTAACATTAAATATAAGTATTCATATCTGAAACTCATTAACTATTTGACTGGTTTCCACAATGGTGCAGTTGCTTGTATCTGTAATCTAAATTGTTGTAATGTCATTCTAAACATTGGCGTTATATTAGCATGATCTATAGCATCTACATTTATTCCTAAACCAGACCCAAGTACATCCGTAGCTTTTATTCTAAATAAAGTTGTTTTACCAGGATTACCGAATGGAGTCTGGGGAATAAAGTTTCCATAACCAGGTGTCACTGACATCCCTTGTCCAGATAAACCAGATACATATTCTAAATCAGTAACATTTGGTAAAAAATCAGTTGATCTTACTCCCAATGTATTTAAAGAACTTCCTAATTCTGGTAGACCTCCAACACTTCTCATATTTCTATATAAATATAAATTCCCAGGATCTGGTTCACCAGTAGTCGTTATAGGAATATCCACTGGCATAGTAATTGGCTTTGAATTAGCATGAAAACTACTATCACCATTTAGTATTAAAGGCAATCCCCACAGTCCCCTACCAAGTACCCCTGCTGTAGCTATCACTTCTTCCCAAGTTAAGATAGCTTCACCCATAGGTATTACATCGCCTACTTGTACAGCTCTTGATACTATGGCACCTGGTGCAAAAGCAGTTATTTCAGCACCTTTTTTTCCTCCAAATAAATTACTAAAGAAATTTCCGATACCTTTCCATATGCTTTTCTTCGGAGTTGGATCAGTAATGGCTTCTCCGCCACCTCCTGAATATACTGATCCAAAACCATAACTATCACCAAAACCTACATTGTTACCCATGCCCATCCAGTTTGGGTTCAAACCAGGGCTCTGCTGATAATCTAACGGAGAGCCTTCATTTGCCATGGTGAGTCTTCTTGGCGCCATCCCGTCCGGATCAACAAAATTCATCGGGTTATCGAAAGCATAATTGTATGGAGAATATCTTCGCATCTGTTCCGCTAAAGGATCCACTACACCCCATCTTCCAAGGTCCGGCATATACATCCTGGCTCCGAAGTCGTACATCCCGGTCTCCTGAAGCTCCTTGCCGCTGAACTTGTAATTCTTATAGCTGCCCTGTCCGAAAATAGCTTTCCCGGATTTTAAATGATTCATCCCGAAAGGGTAATAATCATTCGCGTCCACAATTTCAAGAGCGCCTGCGCTGTTTCTCCCGTAAGAAACCCGTACATTACCCAGATGGTCTGTATAGCTGTAAATATACTGATCTTTCGTGTAATCATAAAACCCTTCCGCGGTAGCAAAAAACTGAAGGTCCGGCGTTTTGATGGAAAGAGTGCCTACAGGTTCCAAGAACTCCGGGGTAAACGCCTGGGGCTGCATCGCCCTGGCGGACTGCGTATTGGAAAGGCGTGATTCCGAGCCGCCGCCCGAAGAAAGGTTTTCCGTCCTGAAGTACTGGAACCCATCCAGGTATTCCGTTGTCCTTCTCACTGTCGTTGAGCCGTTATAGCCTGTAACTGTCGTCAGGTTTTCTTTCGATACCCTTGTGCCGTCTGCACGGTACAGGGTCTGTATCGTAATATCCTCCTCCCCGAACCGGTTCACATGCAGGTAATCCGAGAGGTTCAGGTAATTGTACTTGATCGAGCTGATGCCTTTATCGGGCATCGAGAGCATATTCCCGTTTCCGTCATAAGTGATCTCAGCGCCGCCGCCTTCATAGCCTGTAAAATTATACGCAGCATCACTGACGCTGAGCAGGCGGTTCCCGGCATAGGAGTAGGTAAGGTTATCAATTACCGTAGCCGTCCCGCTTCCGGCCTGCATCAGGGAGGTGCGGTACATATTGATGATATTACCATTAAGGTCGTAGGAAGCTGACTCGGTGTTTTCCTTGCTGTAGGGATTGTCAGGGTTCTGGTAATATCCTGCCGTAAGCCTGTTCAGTGAATCATACACATAGCCATACCGCTTAGGGGTCATCGAAGGGTTGACCCCGATCTTTTCTACTGCCCTCCAGTCTGCTTCCACCACATTTCCGTTGTACCTGGCGCTGACATCCTTACCGGGAAACTGTCCCTGGTCAGGGTTGGCAATCCCTTCTTTAGAGGTATACCTGATGGCATAGGCAAAGAGCTTCCCGCCCAGGTCAGCCTGGGACATCTGTCCCTTGTTGATCCCGGTGAGCCATCCTCGGATGTTGTACGAGTAATCAATGCTCTGAAGGTTGCCGCCTACTTTTTTATTGGTTATCTGCCCCAGGTCATTGTAGGTGACACTGGACAGGAGCTCTTCAGCCCTGGAGTCTACCTGATGGTAATGCTGTAAGAGCCTGTTCTGATGATCATAGGTAAACCGTTCTTTAATGCTTACTCCTGTTTCACCGGACTTCCTTACATGGTACGTCAGGCTTTGCTTGGTCACGCCCGAGAAATCGATTTCCGATTCCGTCCGGGTGTATCCTCCCAGGTGGTTTTTGCCGTAGGTGCCTACGGGCCTTGCTTTCTGGTCGTACCAGATAAAGGAGGAAGACCAGCTGTCGTTCTCTATGTTTTTGGTATACCCGGCCACAGGAAGGGACTGCACGCTCCTGGAGGTGGTATAGCCGTTGGAGGTGATGCTTACCGGTGCCTGGGAAAGGGTCGCCTGCTGGAGCACGGCAGTGGGAACGGCAGGCGAGCCGGCAGGGTACCGGTCATAATAATTCACGGACATGACCGTCATGCCCCCGGTAGGGAAAGCGGCATTGGTGTAATAGATATCCAGGCCGTTAAGGGAAAACGGCGTGTCTGTACGGGACTCATTGTTCAGGGCATTGGAGGACATATTGTCCAGGGTGGCCTGCAGGGAGGAGCGTGATGCGGCAGAGGAAAAAAGGCCGCTGTAGGCCACCCTTCCCTGGCTGTCGTACTTCACAAAGGACCACTGCTTGGAGGCCTGGTTCGCATCCTGGGTAAGGACCGCCCGGCCCTGCTTATCATATACCACAGACTCCCATGCCGATTTGCCGGGAAGCCTCTTTTCCACCAGGCGGTTGTAGCGGTCATAGCGGTACTGGTAGCACAGCGCATCCAGCTGACTGCCAAGCTCAGCCAGGGTGCTGAAGGCCACCTTGGGAGGGATGGCCAGGACCAGGTTGCCAAAATCATCATACACATAGTACGTATCGGCATACGGGGCGGATCCGCTGCCGGTTGCCTTCCTGACCAGAAGGGTCTGCCCCGAGGCATTGGAAAACACCTGGGTCTCCCGGTCATCCTCATCACGGGTGGTTTTTTTGACCAGGGTACCGGCCCTGTAATAGCCCCCGGAGGTATAGCTGTTGTCCGGGGCAAAGGCTATGCTCACCTCATTCATCCCGGTGCTGCTGTTCCAGGAGGTGGTGGCGGTAAGCCTCCTGACTTCGGATGCGGCATTGGCCCCGTAGCTGAACTTCAGCGTATGGCCGCTGCCCATTGCCCAGTCGGAACCGGGATGGGCCTGCTTAAGGACCCTTCCCAGCGGGGACTGCTCCAAAGAAGCCTCAGCGTAGGCATTGGGAACCCCGTAATAGGCACCTGCCGAGCTCCCGGTAATGCCCTGCAGGGCTCCGCCCTGGGAATCGGCCGGGACCGGGAGGTAGGATTTTACCTGCCTCCCGGAAGCGTCGTATTCCACCGGGACCACCAGGTCCTTGCCACCCGCCGTGGCCTGGATCAGGATTTCCTGCCGGGTCCTGCCCAGGCCGTCCATATACTGCACGGATTGCACCTGCCGGGCTCCCGGGCTGGTAGCGCTCACCGGCTCAAGGTAGCTCCTGGTATACACATAGTTCTCCGAGGAGCTCAGGCTCTGCCCAAACACAATCCCGGATCCATATAGCAAAACAATATATAATAGTCGTTTCATGTTTCAATGGTTTTAATCTTCAGTTACTGCCTGAATCTTTAATTACTGCCTGTTGTTGTACTTCACTTCCTTCACCCTGTTGCCGTCGGCATCGGTTACCGATTCCAGCCTTCCAAAGGCATCATACCGGTAGGTTTCCCTCAGG